>ERZ833608.301-NODE-301-length-43993-cov-16.031931_pt1 | contig 43993 bp, 38 predicted proteins | sample MGYA00519694_ERZ833608 | MGnify/ENA primary metagenome ERZ833608 (study PRJEB31850, sample SAMEA3708742) | human gut metagenome | biome: human gut; feature: human-associated habitat; material: faeces | place: China | collected 2014 ... | reverse complement strand
AGGCCATTACCCTGTCCTCCTTCGACCAGACCCGCCGCGAGGTGGCCCGCATGACCCTGGAACGCCTGATCGGCGACGGCCGCATCCACCCCGCCCGCATTGAGGAAACGGTGGAAAAGTGCCGCCACGAGCTGGAGCTGCAGATGAAGCGTGAAGGCGAGCGTGCGGTGATGGAGCTGGGCATCCACGGCCTGCACCCGGACCTGATCAAGCTGATCGGCCGGTTGAAGTACCGTACCAGCTTTGGCCAGAACGCCCTGACCCACAGCATGGAAGTGGCCTGGGTGGCCGGCCTGCTGGCAGGCGAGATGGGGGTCAACGTGACCATGGCACGCCGCGCCGGTCTGCTGCATGACATCGGCAAGGCACTGGATCACGAGATCGAGGGCAGCCACGTCCAGATCGGCGTGGACATTTGCCGCAAGTACAAGGAAAACACCCAGATCATCCACGCCATTGAGGCCCACCACGGCGACGTGGAGCCCAAGACCCCGCTGGCCTTCATCATTCAGGCAGCCGATGCCATCAGCGCTGCACGCCCGGGTGCCCGCCGCGAGAACGTGGAAAGCTACGTCAAGCGTCTGGAAAATCTGGAGGAGATCTCTTCCAGCTTTGAGGGCGTGGAGCAGGCCTTTGCCGTGCAGGCAGGCCGCGAGGTGCGCATTCTGGTCAAGCCCGACGTCATCAGCGACGATCAGGTCATCCTGCTGGCACGCTCCATTGCCAAAAAGATCGAGGATACGCTGGATTACCCCGGCCAGATCAAGGTCAACGTCATCCGCGAGAGCCGCGCTGTCGAGTACGCAAAGTAAAAACCGGACAAGGCCGCTGCCGTTTGCAGGCAGCGGCCTTGTTTTTTGCCCGGAAGCATGATATCATGAACAAAAAGGCCCTGCCGGTCTGGGGCGGCGGGGACGGATGCAGCGTGAAAGGAGCCGATCAAGATGAAACACTGGAAAAATCTGCTTGTCTGCCTGCTGACTGGGGTGCTGGCGCTTGGTGTGCTTACGGCCTGCAGCGGGCTGGGGAGCGTGAACACCGGCACGGACGCTGAAAAAGCCGCAGAGCTGGCGCAGCAGCTGGGCGTTGCCTATGCGCCGGAGCTGGATAGCACGGCCAAAGCGGTGGCAGAATGGTTTGTACAGGAACCGGACAGCCTGCGGGTCAGCGGCCTGGATCTGGTGTACACCGTGGCGCTGGATGCGGACGGCAACATGGGCTATACGGATAATCTGAACCACTTCCTGTTCTGGTCCGGGTGCTATGGTGTCCCGGACGATGTAACGGTGGCGCTCCTGCTGGATGACAGCGCGGCCATGACGGCCTGGCTGTATGCGCCGCAGGCCGACAGCGCGGCGGCAAAGCTGCTGGAGGACGCGGTCGGTCACAACGAAATGGGCGCGGCCTTCATCGACTACAACGGCACCGCCTATGTCGTGGCAGTGTTCCGGTAAGCACAGGCAATCAAAGGGACGTTCCGTGGAACGTCCCTTTTTTGGAAGCGGTATCTCTACCGTCAATGCTCTGCGTTGCCTGACGTTTGAAAGGAGTGAACATATCCATGACTGAAAAGCAGGAAAATGACGTTTTCTATGTTTGCAGTCTGATCGAGTACATTGCCCGTAAGACGAAAAATCATCGGCAGGATGTGATCGCTTGCTTTTCCAAAGCCGATATCGAGCGGCAGCTCCGGCTTGCCGAAGTCAACCACTGACTTTCCTTTGAGCAGGTTTCGGATGAACTGATCGAGGACTTCCAGATTGCAAAGGGAACATTCGACACGGTTTCGGAATGCCGCTATACGGTTCCTTCGACTACTTCCATCGGAATGCTGTATCAGGGCTTGGTACTGTCTACTATGAAAAACGACGATGCCGCACAAGGCATTCTGGATATTTTTTCCTCTTTTATCACGGATGAGATCTCTGACTTCAATTCCAACGTTTACTATACCAATCCCGACTACCTCCGCTGCTCCTATCTGGAGGGCAGGATGCTTGCCTGAATATGGTTTTTGCACCGATTGCCAATAAGCAGTCGGCATACAAAAAAAGAAGCACGAAGGCCGAAACCTTCGTGCTTCTTTTTTGTATGGGCCAGCCAGGACTTGAACCCGGGACCAAGCGGTTATGAGCCGCCAGCTCTGACCAACTGAGCTACTAGCCCGCAGAGCGCCGCAGCGCCATTATTTAGTATAACAAATTCTGCGGCAAATGAAAAGCCCTTTTGCCCGCAAAAATCACCGGGTGCGGTGGGCGTCCAGCTTCTGGGCCATGAATTCGTCCAGCATCTCCTGCGGGAACAGCGGCTCCTTGTAGCCAAAAGCCTCCCGGATGAAGATCAGGGTGACCACGGTCTGGCGGCCGGGGTCCAGCCGCAGGGTGTACAGGGTGTCCAGCGGCTGCTGGGTGGGCTGGTGCAGGGTCAGGTGCAGCAAAAAGCCGCCGTCCCGCTCCCGGCGGCAGTCGTAGACGAACACGTCGGAGTCGTTGTGTTCGTCCAGCCGGTCGAAGCACTCGTCCAGTGCAAGGTCGGTGCGGAACTCGGACAGCCCGGCCGGGCCGTACTGACTGCGGCGGCCGTTTTCCCGCCGGGAGAGCAGAAACACGATCACGCCCAGCACGGCGGCCAGCAGGACGATGGAAACAACAGCGTTCATGGAAAACCTCCGGAATAGTTTTCCTTATTGTAACACAACCTGCGCGGTTTTGTGCTATAATATTTTTAATTCTTTGAAAAATTCAGCAGGCCCGCTGCACGCTGCACCGGGCGGGAGGAACGCAATGAAGCTCAAATTCACACGCAAGACCTGGTACTTCTTTCTGCTGGCCGCAGCGGCGGTTTCCATGCTGGGCGGCTTTGCCGTGCTGGGCGGCATGGACTTTTCAGCGCTGGAACTGGTGGCGTTCTGCCTGACCGGCATCGCGGCGCTGTTTCTGGCAGCACAAAAGGGTGCCCCGGCGGCCGAAAAGCGCAATTACACGCTGGTGTTCGTGCTGCTGATGCTCAGCAAGCTGGCAGCCGGCGGCTGGGCGGGCGACCTGTGCTCGGCACTGGTGTGGCCTGCCCTGCTGGGCATCGAGTACAGCCGCGGCAAGCCCATTCAGCGGCAGCTGCAGCTGGTGTGCGCGGCAGAGGTGCTGCGCACGGTGTTCTGGCTGCTCACCCGCTATGCGGGCATGGCCGGGCTTGCCTTCTGGACGAACCTGCTGTTCGTGCTGCTGGCCTGTGCCCGCGGCTGGGCGGCACTGACCCTGTATAAATTGCAGGAGGAAGAGCTGTGACCCGGCGCAGCCGGAAAAAGACAGGACGCAAAAACCGCCGCATGGGGCGGCGCACCTTTCTGCTGGGGGCCGGGGCGGCTGTGTGTGCCGCGGCAGGGCTGGCCCTGCGCCGGGGCACTTCCCCTGCGGCCGCCGACAGCACCCCGGAACCCCCGGCAGACCCCAACCCGGCACTGCCGGCCGGGGAGTGGCGGGCTGTGTGGGTGAGCTATCTGGAATGGGCTGCCATGGACTTTTCCACGGAGGATGCCTTCCGCGCCGGAGTGGTGCAGCTGCTGGACAACTGTACCGGACTGGGGCTGAACACAGTGCTGGCCCAGGTGCGCCCCTTCGGGGATGCGTTGTACCGAAGCACCCTGTTCCCATGGAGCCATCTGTGCACCGGGGTGCAGGGGCAGGACCCGGGCTTTGACCCGCTGGACGTGCTGCTGCAGGAAGCCCACACCCGGGGCATCTCGGTGGAAGCGTGGGTCAACCCCTACCGCCTGCGCTCCTCGGCGGCCATGCCGCCGAACCTTGCGGACGGCAATCTGGCCAACACCCACCCGGAGTGGGTGTGCACGGTGGACGAGGGCCTTTACCTGAACCCCGCCGAGCCTGCCGCCGCCGACTATGTGGTGCAGGGCGTGGCCGAGCTGGTGCAGAACTACGCGGTGGACGGCATCCACTTTGACGATTACTTCTACCCTACCACCGATGAGAGCATCGACGCGGCGCAGTTTGCGGCGTCCGGGGCGGGAAATCTTGCCGCGTGGCGGCGGGAAAATGTGACCGCGCTGGTGCGGGCCGTGCACGACACGGTGAAAGCGGCGGACCCTACCCTGCGGTTCGGCATCAGCCCCCAGGGCAACCCGGACAACGACGAAAACCAGCAGTACAGCGATGTGACCGGCTGGTTGGCGTCCGGCGGCGGGGATGCGGTGGTCGATTATCTGTGCCCGCAGGTGTACTGGGGGCAGGGCTTTGCCCTGCACAACGGCAGCACCCGCTTTGCCTTTGAGAACATCGTGCCCGCATGGCTCGCCTATCCCCGCGCGGCGGACGTGGCCCTGTATTTCGGGCTGGGAGCCTACCGTGTGGGAGTGGGCGACGGCGGCAGCAACGAAAACAGCCTGTCGGGCTGGAGTACCGGCCGTGCGCTGGCCGACCAGGTGGCCTTTCTGCGGGAGCAGGGAGCCGGGGGCTGGGCCCTGTACCGGTACGGTTCGCTGTTCGGGCCGGAGCAGACTTCCCTCGCCGCTGCCGAGTGTGGGGCACTGGCGGCCGCCGATGGCAAAGAAACTGCATGAAATCGGGCGGCAGCGCGCGCAAAAGCCGGGCGGCTCTCTTGTGCGGTGCTGCAAAATGCGGTATACTATACAGATAGACCCGGCTCTGCCGGAACCCGAAAAAACAGGAACATCAAACCCTTTGACAGGTTGAGGAAACGTTTATGAAAACGAAAAAACGCTTTTTGGCCGTTGTGCTGGCCGCCGCTCTGCTGGTGGCCGGTCTGACCGGCTGCAAGGACGCACTGCGCGGTGTGGCGCAGAAGATCACCGGCAGCTCCGGCGAGGTGCAGGAAGAGGACACCACCCGCTGGGCGGACGCTACCGCAGACCCGCTGATCATTCAGGGCATTGCGGACGCTTCGGCAAAGTTTGACACTGCCATGGTGGACGGCACCCTGTACGCCGTGTTCAACGGCATCTGGAGCCGCCAGACCAACTATTTTGCGGCGCCCACCGGCACGCTGACCGTCATGGCCTGCGGCACCGCCGAGGGCACCCAGAAATTCAAGGTGGCGCTGTGGAAAAAGGTAGACGGCGGCGTGGAGTATGTGCCGGACAGCACCTACTACATCAAGACCGACGGCACCGACTACACCTGCACCATCTCCGGGCTGGACCCGGCGGCCATCTACCGCATGACCATCTCCTATGATTCCAGCCGTTACTACCTCTACGGTCTGCTCAAGGTGGAGGGCGTCGGCTGATGAATACACAACGCAAGAATTCGCTTTTGCTGCTGCTGTGCGCATTTATCTGGGGCACGGCCTTCGTGGCTCAGAGCGCCGGTTCCGGCATGGGAGCCTGCAGCTTTCTGGCCGGGCGCAGCTGGCTGGCGGTGCTGGTGCTGCTGCCCACGGTCAAGGTGTTTGACCTGGTGCGTCAGCGCAGCACCGGCACCACTGGGGCACCGAAAACGCCGGAGGAGCGCCGCTGCCTGCGCCGGGCCAGCCTGGTGTGCGGCACGCTGCTGTTTGTGGCGTCGGCTGCCCAGCAGTTCGGCCTGACACTGAACCCCTCCACGGCCAAAGCAGGCTTCCTCACGGCGATGTATGTGGTGCTGGTGCCCATCTTCGGGCTGGCACTGGGCCGCCGCGGCAGCCCCCAGCTGTGGGGCAGCGTGGCCATTGCGGTGTGCGGGCTGTATCTGCTGTGCATGCAGAACGGCTTTGGCGGCGTGGAACGCAGCGACATGGTGCTGCTGCTGTGTGCTGTGCTGTTCAGTTTCCAGATCATGGCGGTGAACCATTATGGTCCGCAGGTGGATGGCGTGCGCCTGAGCCTGCGGCAGTTCTTTGTGGTGGCGGTGGAAAGCTCGGTGGCAGCACTGCTGCTGGAGCACCCGGCCCCGGCGGAATTTGCCGTGAACGCGGTGCCCCTGCTGTACTGCGGCGTGATGTCCAGCGGCGTGGCCTACACGCTGCAGATTTTGGGCCAGCGGGATATGAACCCTGCCGTGGGCAGCCTGATCATGTGCCTGGAAAGCGTGTTCAGCGCACTGGGCGGCTGGGTGCTGCTGCATCAGAGCCTTTCCCCGCGCGAAGGCGTGGGCTGTGTGCTGATCTTTGCCGCCGTGGTGCTGGCCCAACTGCCGGCCCCGCAGCGGGCAGAGCGTGCGTCCTGACGTGGCCGCACAAAAACCGGAAGTCCAGCTGCGCAGCGCGGGCGGCATCCAGTACGAGCTGTACCGCAAAAAGATCAAACAGCTGCATCTGCGGGTACGGGACAACGGCACCGTGATGGTCAGCATCCCGCTGCGCACCAGCCTGGAACAGGCGGACGCCTTTGTGTGCAAGAACGCACAGTGGATCCACGACACCCGGCAGGAAGTGATGGCAAAAGCGGCCCGCGACAATGCCGACCTGCCGGACAAGGAGACCGCACTGGCCTACTTTACCGCCATGAGCGATCAGGTCTACCCGGCCTTTGCCGGGGTGCTGGGCGGCCAGAAACCTACCCTCAAGGTGCGCAGCATGACCACCCGCTGGGGCGTGTGCTGCCCCGGCAAAAAGCAGATCACCTTTGCGCTGCAGCTGTACAACATGCCGCCTGCGGCGCAGATCTATGTGGTGGTGCACGAGTACTGCCACTTTTTGCAGGCCAACCACAGCCCGGCGTTCTGGGCCGAGGTGGCAAAGCTGCTGCCGGACTGGAAAGCCCGGCGGGAGCTGTTGAAGAAGTAAAAACAGGAGGCAGACTTCCCTTGGAAAACGAAAAAAAGTCCGGCGGCGATAAATACTCCAAGCTGGCCGGCAACACCCTCATCTTTGCCATTTCCAGCTTTTCGTCCAAACTGCTCACGCTGATCGTGCAGCCGTTCCTGACCTACGCCATGGCCGAGATCTCGGATCTGGGCCTGTCCAAGATCCTGAGCCAGTACGCGAACCTGCTCATCCCGTTCGTGTCCATGGGCATGTCCAACGCCATCATCCGCTTTGGTCTGGACAAGGGCAACAGCGAAAAACAGGTGTTCACCAACGGCCTGCTGACCATTCTGGGCGGCTTTGGCATTCTGGTGCTGTGCTGGCCCATTGCGCAGTTCCTGCCCGATATGGCACAGTACGGCCTGCTCATTTACATCTATGTGCTCATGAGCTGCCTGCGCACCCTGTGCACCCAGTTCGTGCGCAGCCGCCAGTGGAACAAGCTGGTGGCCGTGGACGGCGTGCTGTGCACCGTGGCCACCATGGCGTTCTATGTGCTGTATCTGGTGGGCTTCAAGTGGGGTGCCAACGGCTACCTGCTGGCCATCATCAGCGGTGATCTGGTCAGCGTGCTGTTCCTGATGGTCACCGGCAAGCTGTGGAATTATGTGGAGCTCAAGGGCATCAACAAGGACCTGTGGAAGCAGATGCTCCACTTCTCGCTGCCCATGATCCCCGCGCAGATCAGCTTCTGGATCATCAACGCCTCCGACCTGTTCTTTGTGCGTGAGATGTGCAACGGGCTGGACGGCCGGGACGGCAACGCCTGGAGCGGCCTGCTGTCCACGGGCTACTTCCTGCCCACCATCCTCACCACGCTGGGCCTGATCTTCTACGACGCCTGGCAGCTCTCGGCTGTCACCGAGGAGGAGGGCCGGGCGCGGTTCTTCACCAAGATCTTCCGCACCTATTCCAGTGTGCTGTTCTGCTGTGCGGCGGGCATCATCTGGCTGTGCCGCCCGGTGATGCACGTCATGAAGTCCAACTACTACTACGCCTGGCACTTCGTGCCTTTCCTGGTGCTGGCCTCCACCTGCAGCTGCTTCAACCAGTTCATGAACAGCGTGTATGTGGTGACCAAAAAGTCCAGCCGCAGCATGGTCACCATGATGGCCGGTGCCATCAGCAACTGCATCATGAACTACTTCTTCATCAAGTGGTGGGGCCCCATCGGTGCCACATACGCTTCCTTCCTGGGGCTGGCGCTGGTGTTCACTCTGCGCTCCATCGACGCAAACCGCATGATCCATATGCATGTGCATCCGGGCCGGGTGCTGCTGAACGTGGGTCTGCTGGTGTTCGAGGCCTTTGTGCTGCTGGCCGAGACCCCGCTGTACGGCCTGTGGACCGGCCTGATCACCGCAGTGGTCATCCTGATCAACTTTGCAGGCGTGTGGGCTATGGCCCGTGTGCTGCTGCCCCGCCTGCTGGGCCGCCGCGGCAAGGCGCTGGTGGCCGCTGTGGACGGCTGGCTGAGAAAATAAAAACCGATAGAAACAACAATGCCCCCGGAGAACTCTCCGGGGGCATTGTTGTTGTGTGCGAGGGACAGCGAGCTTTTTACGGCCCGCTGGGGGTTGGCTTTTAGTGCTTGCTCTTGGCAAACAGGCTGGTAAAGGCACCGGCTACGGTGAGGGCCATGCCGCTCAGGGCCATGGCCAGAGCGGTGAACCAGTTGACGCCGGTCTTGGGCAGGGCGGCCACGGTGCTGTCGGGGGTGGCATCCTGCACGGGAGGATTGGCGGGGTTCTCCGGGTTCACGGGCGTCTCGGCATCGTCCGAGGTGGCGTCCTGCACGGGAGGCGTGGTGGGGTCCTCCGGGCTGACGGGGGTGTCCGGGGTGTCAGGATCGGGCGTGGGTTCCGGATCCGGGTCCGGGGTGGGCTTGGGGGTCACGTTGTGAGCAGCCTTGAGGGCCAGGGTGGCGTTCTTGTCCAGGATGGTAATGGTGTAGGAGCCATCCTCGTTCTTGGTGACGGCATAGCCGTCGGCCTTGAAATCGTCCAGGTTGGTCACATGTTCACCCTTGCCATCGGCATCCCAACGGGCGTCCAGCCCATCCAGGAACCAGCCGTTGATCTTGTGGCCGCAGTCGTCCAGCATCCAGTCGTCGCCCACCTTGGTGAGGGTCAGGGTGCTGTTTTTGCCAACCAGATAAATATCATCGCCCGCCAGAGCAGCGTGGTTGTTGTACAGCTTGGCACCGGATTCCACAATGGCCTCGCCCTTGTTGTACAGGCCGCCGCCGTAAGTAGAGGCGGTGTTGTTCATCACGGTAGCACCGGATTCCACAGTGACCTTGCCCCTGTTGTACAGGCCGCCGCCATACTGCTTGGCAGTATTGTTCTCCAGCACAGCGCCGTCCTTGAGGACGACGATGCTGCCATAGTTGCCAATGCCGCCAGCAACATCCGCAGTGTTGTTATCCACGGAAGCGTTCACCAGCTCCAGCACGGCAGGGTTGTTCATATTATCAAGGAAGATGCCGCCGCCGAACTGGTTGGCCACGTTGCCAGTGATCCGGGTGTTGTTGCACAGGATGATATGGCTATCACGCAGCTTGGTGCTCAGCACATGGATACCGCCGCCGACGTCGGCAGTGTTGCCCTGGATAAGGGTGTTATCCAACGTAAAGTCTCCGGGGCTGTAAGCAACAATGGCACCGCCCTGGGTCTGACCATTTTTAGAAATGGTATTGTTGCCAGTCAGCTTGCTATCGGTGATGGTGAGCTTCTGGGCACCCAGGTAGATGCCGCCGCCAATGCCCTGCCCATCCGCAGTGTTGTTGGTAATTTCGGTGCGAGTGATGGTGTGCTCAGGCTTGTCCTCTTTGGTCTCGCCGGGAGCATCAATGTCGGCAATGTAAAGGCCGCCGCCTACAGAGGCACGGTTGCCGTCGATGATGCTGTCGGTTACTTCCAGCGTGGATTTTTCTGCCAGAATGCCGCCAGCAGTGTCAGCGGCCTTGTTCTCGAGGACCTTGGAGTTGCGTACCGTTAGGGAACTGTTCTGGGTAGCAGCAATCGCACCGCCATCGTCAGTTGCAGTGTTCTTTTCAAAGGTGCTGTCCTCGACGGTAACAGTGCCGCCAGAAGAGAAGATGCCGCCGCCGCGATAGCCGGAGTTCTCACGGAAAACGGTGCCGTTGCTGGCGGTAAGAGAGCTGGTGGCGTCATAGACGTAAACACCGCCGCCGTTTCCGGTTGCCTTGTTGCCGCTGACTTCAGAGTTGTTCAGGTCAGCAGAGCTGTTGAGATACAGCAGGATGCCGCCGCCGCTGTTGGCAGTGTTATCCAGGAACTTGGTGTTTTTGGAGGTGACGGTGACACCGCTGGCGGCATAGATGCCGCCGCCCATGACAGTGTTTGCATCGCCGTTGTTGTTGACCTTGGTATCCACCAGCTCCAGTTTGGGAGAGGCGAAGTTTGCCGTATACTGGGAGGCGGCAATGCCAGCACCGTAGAGGGCCTTATTTCCGCTGATCTCGGAATTATCCGACTTCAAACCAACATTGCCCCACAGGAACAGACCGCCGCCCATAGAGGATGCGGTGTTGTTCCGGATGATGGAACCGTTTTGCAGGGTAAGACTGCCGGGAACGGCAAGGCCCTGATGGAACAGACCGCCACCGTTAACGGCCTGGTTGTTTTCAACAGTAGTATCATCCAGGGTAACGGTGCTGAGCTTGGCGGCAATGCCACCGCCAGTGCTGACAGACTTGTTGTTTGCTACGGTGCAACCCTTAAGCGTTGCATCAGCCCGAGTGCCAACGTACACGCCGCCGCCCTCGCCACTGCCAATGGCCTCGTTCTCAAGGATCTTGGTATCGGTAATGGTGGCCTTAGAAGGCGTTTTAGAAGGGTCACGGGCTTCACCCGTGTGGATGCCGCCGCCGTTGTCACCCTTGTTGCCTTGGATGGTAGAACCCGAGACGTCCAGCACATTGCCCTCTGCGGAGTAGATGCCGCCGCCGTTGCCCCGGGCCTCATTGTTGCTGATGGTGGAACCCTTAACGGTGAGGCTGCCGCCCTGGGCTTCAATGCCGCCGCCGGCACCCAGATTGGTACTGACGTTGGAGGTTGCCTTGTTTCCGGTTACGGTTACTTTGTCCAGGGTGACGTCGGATTTTTTACCAACGGCACAGATGCCGCCGCCGCCGTTGCCAAGGGTACTAGAGGAAAGCTCGCCATCATTGTAGATAATGGTAGAGGTGGAACCCTTTGCCTCGTTGCCGCTGATGGTGCTATCGGTGACAGTGAGGGTGCTGTCAAAGCTGTAGATACCACCGCCCAGGCCCTTGTTGCTGTTGGGAGCCTTCTCCGGAACATCGTCCGCCGTGTTCCCGTCGATCTTGGAGTCCTTCACCTCTACGGTGGAGTGCTCCGTGTAGATGCCGCCGCCACGGGTACCAGTGTTATCCAGAATCTCGGAATCGGTAATGGTGACATGGCTCTTGTCAGAAACGAAAACGCCGCCGCCTGCGCCAACCGACACATCGGAGCCGTTCTTGCTGACCTCAGTGGTCTTATTATCCCGGATGATGCAGTGGTCGATGGTAACATTCTGGCTGTTCTCGATATGAACGCCGCCGCCCTGTTTGCCTTCGTTTTCCTCGATGGTCAGGTCCTTCAGCAGAACGTTGGTGTCCCCAGCGTCCTTGATGGTAACGCCGCTGGTGGTCGAACCGGTGATGGTACCATCAACGATCTCCACCTTTTTGTTAGCGTCAGCCTCGCCGTCCTGGCTGGTGGCAGCGTCGCCCTTTTTGCCGGACAGGTTTACGTCCACATTGCCTTCGATCTTGTGCTTGTTCAGGTTCAGCTTGATCCACTCAGCAATGGTAATGTTGCCGGTATGGTCCTTCTGCAGGACGACCTCGTCGCCAGTATTGGCATTTTTCAGAGCTTCGTCCAGGGTGCCATAACTGGTGTCCCCGATCTTGGCCTCGTGCTCATCGCTGACAGCGTTCTCCACGCCGTCCATGGTGGCGATGCCTGCATCCGGGTCCTCGATCAGGTTGTCTACGTCCGCCTCCGCAGGGGCCACCTTTTCCACCACGGCGTCCTCAATGGGGGCGACCTCCACAGGGGTCTCCTTTTCCACTACGGCGTCCTCAGTGGGGGCGACCTTCGCAGGGGTCTCCTTCTCCACCACAGCATTCTCCTCAGGAGCCTCTGCCTTTTCCTCGGTGGCTTCCTCCTCCTCGGGAGTTTTCTCTGCGGTGGGCAGTTCCACTGCGATGGGGGTTGCTTCCGGAGCGGCAGGCTGCGCAGCGGCCTCTGCAGCGGGCTGAGCTTCCGGCTCTTCCTCTGCAGGCAGTTCGGCTTCCGGGGCTTCCTGCGTGTCGGCCTCGGTATGATCAACAGCAGCAGGAGCCTGTGCGCCGGCTGCGTTTTCAGGGGTCTCAGCGTTGGCGGCCAGAGGGGTGGCTGCAACACAGGCGGTCAGGGCCAGAGCCATTGCGGCTTTTTTGAATTTCTTGTTCGTCATAAGATTCGCTCCTTTCGTTCTGCACACAAAAGATACTATAAAACGTATCTATTCGTAGATAAATGTCCGCATTGATCTACAGCTATCATATAACATATAAAATGAAAGAAGTCAATAAAACTGTCGATAAAAAGCAAATTTCAGCGGGATGCTAAAAAATAAAAAGGAGAAATATGCAGTTTGCATGAGAGCAACTCCAACTGAGTTACACAACAGATACGGTTTTGAGATGCTTCTGAAACGCTATTGAAACGCAGGAAAGATCCAGCCTGCGGGCCCGGGATATTCACTGCCTGCCGGGCCGTTTCCGGGCAACAACAAAGCCCCCGGAGAACTCTCCGGGGGCCTTGCTGTTGTGTGCGAGGAACAACGGGTTTTCAGGCCCGTTGGGGGTTGGCTTTTAGTGCTTGCTCTTGGCAAACAGGCTGGTGAAGGCACCGGCCACGGTGAGGGCCATGCCGCTCAGAGCCATGGTCAGAGCCGCCGTCCAGTTGACGCCGGTCTTGGGCAGGGCGGCCACGGTATCGGGGGTGGCATCCTGCACAGAAGGATTGGCGGGGTTCTCCGGGGTCACAGGCGTCTCGGCATCATCCGGAGTGGCGTCCTGCACGGGAGGCGTGGTGGGGCCCTCCGGGCTGGCGGGGGTGTCCGGGGTTTCAGGCGTTTCGGGTGTAGTGGTTTCGGTGCGGCTGTCGGTGGTGATCTCTACTTCGTCCTTGCTGGCGGTGTAGGTGTATTCGTAGTCTGCAGTGCCGTGACGGACGACAGTTTCTTCTTTGTGGGCGCTTTCGGCATCTACACTGGCATCCTGCGTGGAACGGTAGGTATAAGACAACGTTCCATCGCCCTGTTCGCCGGTGCGCTCGGTGGTCTGCTGCGCAGCTTCCTTCCAGGTCTCGTGGGTCGCAGTACCCAGGGCGGAGTAATTCACTCGCGAGCCGGAGACGGTGGTGGTATAGTTGTAGCGGCCGCTGACTTCGCTGCCGGTATCGGCTTTCTGTGCGGAATCGGTGATGGTCAGGTGGTTGTTGGTCAGCGTGGTGGCAGGCAGAATGCGGGACACGGTAATGGTCTTTTTGCCCTGTGCCACAAAGGTTCCGTCCTCCACCTGACGGAAACCGGTCAGTCCAAGGTCGTAGCCGCCGCAGTAGGCATCAGGATTGAAATACTGGTTCGATAAGCCGTACATCGCCTGATTCCAATTGTGGGCATTGGTGCAGGTGTTGCTGTCGTAGGACAGGTAACCGTAGGAAATCAGCTCGCTCTTGTTCAGATAGATGCGGTAAGAAGCGTTTTTTTCCGTCTGCTGATGCTCATGTTCGGTCGTGTAGAAGGTCACGATGGAAGCATCGGCATAACCCTCCGCCTGAAGCTTCTTCAGAAGGGCTTCGGCCTGCTCCTTAGTAAGCTTAGAAGTGCCGTCCTCCAGCTTGTACTGGTTGTAGGCCACCGTACCGGACACCTTGTAATAGGTGCTGGCAGTGGGGTGGTTGTTGCGGACATTCCAGTTCAGCTTGTCGCCGTCACTGAAGCTGGTGCGGGCATATTCATAGCGATCCATGGGGATGTCGTAACCGATCTTATCCTGCAGGTTGACCACGCTGGTGCCCTGGCTGTCAATGAGCTTATCCAGATCGTCGCTGTATTCCAGTTTCTTGTCCACCAGAACACAGTCGGTCTGGCTGACGTTGCCGTCAGCGTCCTTCAGCAGGTCGGCCTTGGTCGTTGCGTTCAGCTCCAGATGCTGGATGTAGTTGCCATCATAGGACAGATACTCTTTCTTTTTGGTGGCGAAGATACCCGTGTCAGGCTTGCCGTACAGGTTTTTGTTGCTGTACTCCGGGTGCGAAACGTCCATGTCGCCCGTATAGCTCTTGCCGGCGGCATCGGCCTCTGACTTTTCCTTTTCCAGCAGAGCCTTCAGCTCCTCGCGGGTCAAGCGGGTGAAGTCGGTGGTCTCGCCGACCTTATGGAGGATCTCAATGATCTCATCCTTCGAGGTCGAGATCGTTACCTGGTAGCCGCCCACATCCAGAATTTCGCCATCCAGCAGATCCTTTTGCATCTGCTGGATCTTTTCCAGCAGATCTGCCTGATCGGCGTCGGTGGTGACCGTGCCTTCGGTGGTGAGAACGGTCTCGATCTTCAGCTGGCTGCCATAGCCCACCTGATACTGCTTGCCGTCCCTGGTAAAGGAGGCAACGCCGTCTTTCACGGTGATGGCAGCGGCATCCACGCCGTAGCGCTCGGCCAGCTCGGTCAGAGCCCTGCTTTCGCTCAGACTGCCGGGTTCAACGGTGACGGTGTAGGTGGTCTTGACACCGTTTTCATCGGTCACGGTTTTGGTGTAGCTGTTGCTGCCGACCCGGATCAGATCGTCATAGGTGACATTGTTCTTCTTGTCCACGATGGTATAGGTCAGGCTGCCGCTCTCATCCTTGCCGGAAGAGATCGTCCACTGGTCATCCGCCTGCTTTTCGTTGCGGATCTCGCCCAGATCCCAGGCCTCCCAGGTCACTCTGGTGAAGGACTTGCTGTTGATATTGGTCTTTCCGTCAACAGGCGCATAAGACGGCAGATTCGAATCCGGAACCTCAACGCTTTCGTAAGACAGCTTAATGGTCTTGCCGTCGGTGGTCTGGTATTCAATGATGCGGCCGGTATCATCATACTTGATGGAACCGGCAACGGCGTTTTTCGGAGCGGTCTTGAAGTCCACGCCAAGGCCATAGAGGGGGCTGTCCTTGGTGATGGTGGTATAAGCACCGTTGGCATCTGTGGTGGCATTGCCGGAGACAAAAACACCGCTTTCGATCAGAGTGCTCTTGTGATCCGTCTTTCCGTCGGCATCCGCCACGATCTCTTCGGTTCCAACATGGATACCATCCATAAAATAGCCGGCGCCCTTATATCCTGCCCCTGAGACACTGCTCGGTTTGTCATTATAAACAAAATTGTAAGTAAAGGTATACTTCTTGCCATCCGAAGCAGTATAAACGTAGGTGCGATTCAGAACATCTTTGTTTGCACTGATGTTCTCCTTGGGAAAGGAAACATCCTCATCAGTGAGGGTCAGGGAAGCGGGATCCACCTTGGTGCCAGTGCAGGCTTCGATCGCGTCTGCCAGAGCCTTCTGCAAAGCAGCCTTCTTGGCGCGGAGCTCGGCATCCTCCAGCGTGCCGTTATCCTTGGACAGCTGATTGTCGGCATCGGTCATAGTGACAGAAATCTGGACCTTTTTCAGCAGCTGCGAGGCATCATCGTAGCTGATCTCGCAGGCTTCGCCGTTGACCACCTTGCAGACCTTGCCATCCTTGACAATGAACTCGCCGTTAGCGGAATTGCTGTTCAACAGACCGGCCAGCTCGTCGGCAGACAGATCCTTGACCTGTGCATCGGTGTACTCGTTCGTTTCGTGGTAAATGATCTCATAGGTCTTGCTGCCGTCCTTCACAGTGATGACCTTGTCACCGGCAGCATTGGTGCTCTCGGTTTTGTCCGGATTCTGAAGCAGCTCATCCAGATCCACATTGAAGGTGTTGCTGTTCTTGTCTGTAAAGGTCAGCGTCTTATCTGTTTTGTTGGGCAGCATCACGTCGTCCTGCTTCACTTCAGCGCTTCCGGTGTGCTCGCTCTTTTTAACGTCCACCTTCAGGGTAGTGTCCACCGTGCGGGTGGCCTTGTTGCCGGTCACGGTGATGTACACAGTTTGTTCGCCGGCAGAAGTACGGATGCTTTTGGTCAGGGTGTAGCTGCCATCGTCGTTCTCGGTTTTGGTGTAGTCAGCTTCCAGGAGCTTGGCAAGATCTTCGCCGGTCATCTCAAGGTTGGTGTCTTCCGTGTGTTTGGTCAGGGTGTAGGTCTGGCGGTCGCCGTCTTCTTCCATGCTGCCCACGGTGTAGCCGTTGAACGAGGTGCCATCGACGGTGTCCCACTTCAGTTTTTCCTGATAATCCTTGCCCAACTCCTGCTTCAGGTCAACCTCTTTGCCATCGGTCACAAAAATCTCCTTGGTGTCTGCGGTAACTGTGCCGGTGGTTGTGTTGGTTGTAGTCTTATCAGCAGTGTGAGAAGTCTCGTAGCGGTTGGTCACAGAACCGTCCGGGTTGACAGTGCTGTCTACCAGCTTTTCAGAGTCCGGGCTGGTGGGTGTGATGGTGGTTTCCTGTTCGGTGCGCTCCTCCTTGGAGGCAGTACCGATGACCTTGCCCTCGGCGTCCTTGACCGGTTCGGAGATGTCCGCATCGGGAGCTTCGATGCCCTTGCCTTCCTCGGTGGTCTCGCCTGCTTCAGGAGTTTTAGCAGAACCCTCGGAATCCTTGCCTTCTCCGGCAGTCTCGCCAGAAGCGGCTTCGGTGCTCTTATCCATCTCCTTTTGGACGATAGGACCGGAGGATTCCTCCGATTTGACGGTGCCGTCCTCATTATAGGTGAACTCGCGGTCGGTGTACTCGACATCGGTCGTGATTTTCTTGTCCTCAGTCTCCCGGTCCTCCAGAATGCCCTCGGCGTTTTCGTGCTCCTGGTTTTCTACGGGAGCAGTGTTTGCACTTTCAGAAGCCTGTTGTGCAGGAGTTTCTGCTTCGGAACGTTCTTTGTTCTCTACAGGGACTGCGTTTTCAGGGGTCTCAGCGTTGGCGGCCAGAGGGGTGGCTGCAACACAGGCGGTCAGGGCCAGAGCCATTGCGGCTTTTTTGAATTTCTTGTTCGTCATAAGATTCGCTCCTTTCGTTCTGCACACAAAAGATACCATAAATTGTATCTATACGGAGATAAAACAGAGCAATAAACTCTGCTTATGGTATACTATTTTATGGCTGCACTGTCAATAAGTTCACGGAAATACGCGGATAATTGGCAAAATGCAAAAAAATGCAGCAAGATTTTACGCAGAATGCAGAGAGAGGGGTACGCTATTGTTGCACTGTTGAAATGGTCTTGATACGCATTGAAATTTCTTGTTGTAGAACGCAGAAAAGCCGCTGCCCGGTGTGCCGGGCAGCGGCTTTGAAAAATGCAAAGAAGGTGCGGTGCAGTGTGGTCAGCCCAGCTGATCGTTCAGCCAGGCGGCAATGTCGGCAAACACTTCCTGCCGGTTGGTCTCCACCAGCAGTTCGTGCCGGGCGCCGGGGTACAGCTTGCAGCGGATGTTCTGCACGCCTGCGGCCTTCAGGCTCTGGATGGCGCGCAGCACGCCCTTGCCCCGGTCGCCCACCGGGTCGGCGGTGCCGGCCAGGAACAGCAGGGGCAGGTCCTTGGGCATCCGGGCCAGAAAAGCCGGGTCGTGCAGGCGCAGGATGCCGCTGAACATGCTGTAGTAGGCGTTGAGCGTAAAGGTAAAGGTGCAGCGCTCGTCGGCCAGGTACTTGTCCACCTCGGCGGCGTCACGGTTGAGCCAGTCGTGGGTGGTGCGGCCCTCCAGCCCCTTGTTGTAGCCCATGAAGGACAGGTTGGCCACCAGCTTGCTGCGGTACTGCCAGCCGTGCACGGCCGCCAGCGCCCGGCAGGTGCTGCGGGCAAACTGCACCAGCGCTTTGGGCTGGTGGCCGGTGCCCATGATGATGGCACCGCTCAGTTCCTGCCCGTATTCGCACAGGTACTGCCGGGCATAGAACGAGCCCATGCTGTGCCCCAGCAGAAAGTACGGCACACCGGGGTAGCGCTCCTTGGTGCGCAGGGTCATGGCGTGCAGGTCGTCCAGCACGGCACGGTTGCCGTCCGGCTCGGCAAAGTAGCCGTAGTCGGCCTTGGTGCGGATGGACCCGCCGTGGCCCAGGTGGTCGTGGCCGACCACCACGATGCCCTGCCCGGCCAGATACTCCGCCAGCGGCTTGTACCGGTCGATGAACTCCACCATGCCGTGGGACAGCTGCAGCACCGCCCGCACTTCGCCTTCCGGCTCACAGCAGAACGCGTGCAGGGTGCGCCCGGGCACAGTGGAAGGGACAGTAAAATCGGTCATGCGGCTCATGGACGCAGGCCTCCTTTTGGTTCTGGTTTACAGCGCGCCGATCTTGCGGCGGCAGGCGGGGCAGATGCAGTACCCGGCAAACTGGATGGCGTTGGCGTCCACATCGCCGCAGAAGTCGCAGCTGCCGGCGGGGCGGTGCTTCTTGAGCACGATGGTGTCGCCATCCACAAAGATCTCCAGCTTGGTGTCCCCGTCCAGATGCAGGGTGGTGCGTAGCTCCTTGGGCAGGACGATGCGGCCAAGCGAGTCGATGCCGCGGACGATCCCGGTGCTTTTCATAGGTATCATTCTCCTTCAACGTTTTCTCCATACAGGCAGGCAGCTGGCACAACAGGAAAATTGTGCCAGCACCGTTTGAAATTAGTATACAAAAAAATACATCCTTCGTCAATGATTGCGGGCAATTTCGACAAAATGTCCCGCCTTGTGTCCCAAAAACCGCAGCTTCGCACAAAACACGTTCCTCCGTTGACAAATCGCATCAGAACAGGTAAACTAAGACGTAGCTATCCGCATTTTTTGCATGAGTATAAAAGGAGCGTTTTTCTATGCCGAGCAACAAAGTCCGCACCCGTTTTGCCCCCTCGCCCACTGGCTATATGCATGTGGGCAACCTGCGCACTGCGCTGTATACCTATTTAATGGCAAAGCACGAGGGTGGCACCTTCATCCTGCGCATTGAGGACACCGACCAGGGCCGCTATGTGGAAGGTGCTGTGGACGTGATCTACAACACCCTGCGCGAGACCGGCCTGCTGTGGGACGAGGGCCCGGACGTTGGCGGCCCTGTGGGCCCCTATGTGCAGAGCGAGCGCATGGGCATGTTCAAGCAGTATGCCGAGCAGCTGGTGGCCGAGGGCAAGGCTTACTACTGCTTCTGCACCGAGGAGCGTCTGGAAGCCCTGCACGCCGAGCAGCGCGCCAACGGCGAGATGACCCACTACGACGGCTGCTGCCGCGACCTGCCCAAGGAGGAAGTGGAAAAGCGTCTGGCCGCCGGAGAGCCCTATGTCATCCGCCAGAAGATCCCCCGCGAGGGCGTGACCGGCTTTGACGATGTGGTGTACGGCCACATCGAGGTGAACAACAGCGAGATGGACGACCAGATCCTCATCAAGACCGACGGCATGCCCACCTACAACTTTGCAAATGTGGTGGACGATCACCTCATGGGCATCACCCACGTGATCCGCGGCAGCGAGTATCTGTCCTCTACCCCTAAGTACAACCTGCTGTATCAGGCGTTCGGCTGGGAGATCCCCACCTACATCCACTGCCCGCCGGTGATGAAGGACGCCCAGAACAAGCTTTCCAAGCGCAACGGCGATGCCAGCTATCAGGATCTGGTGGCAAAGGGCTACCTGACCGAGGCCGTGCTGAACTACATCTGCCTGCTGGGCTGGAGCCCCAAGGGCGAGTATGCCGAGCAGGAGATCTTCTCCCTGCCGGAGCTGGTCAAGATCTGGTCTCCGGACGGCATCTCCAAGTCTCCGGCCATCTTCGATCCCCTCAAGCTGCGGGCCATCAACGCGGAATATATCCGCCGCCTGTCCCCGGAAGAGTTCCAGAAGAAGGCGGAGCCGTGGATCGACAAGGCCGTGCACACTTCCATCGACAAGAAGCTGCTGTGCGCAAACCTGCAGCCCCGCTGCGAAGTGCTGGGCGAGATCCCGGAGCAGCTGGATTTCTTTGATGCGATGCCCGAGTACGATGTGAGCATGTACGCCAACAAGAAGCAGAAGACCACCCCGGAAACCGCCAAGGAGGCACTGGAAGCCCTGCTGCCTGTGCTCAGCGACGAAGCACTGGATTTTGGCAATCGCGATGCCGTCTTCGATGCCTGCAAGGCCAAGGCTGAGGAGCTGGGCAAGAAGAACGGCTGGCTGCTGTACCCGCTGGGCATCGCCCTGTCCGGCAAGCAGCGCACCCCCGGCGGCGGCACCGACCTTGCCTGCATGATGGGCCGCGAAACCACCCTTGCCCGCGTAAAAGCGGCAATTGAAAAGCTGAACGGCTGATTTTTGCCATAAAATCACAAAGCTCTGCAGCATTTTTGAACGCTGCAGGGCTTTTTTGCGTCTTTGGGCCGGTTTGCGGCAGAACACTGCACCGCGCCAAAAATCGCCGCGCGCCCGCGCTACAGTATATGCAGAAAGCGCGGGGAACAGAACCACAACGCCCCGCCGGAAAGCGGGGAGTTTTTATGACAGAGCGGATGGGTCTGGCAGCGGTCGGGCGGCAGAACAGACAGCGGGCAGCACTGGCACGGCGGGCAGAGCTGCGCCCGGCAGCGCGCAGGCTGGCGGCTGTGGCAGTGGGATTTGCAGGCGGCTGGGCCGTTGTGTACGGTGCACTGATGCCTTTTGGTCTGGGCTTTGTGCTGGGCTTTGCAGAGGACTGCTTTGCCCCCTGTGCGGCGGGTGCGGCGCTGGGTGTGCTGCTGCACGGGTTTGGTGCGCTCTCGCTGCGCAGTGTCTGTATGCTGTGCGCACTGGGTGCTGCAGTGGCAGCGCGGTGGATGGGTGCCAGAACACTGACCCCGGCGGCACTGGCGGGCTGCGGCACGCTGGTGGGCGTGGCGCTGTGCTTTGCCTTTGGCGGCGGCGGGGCAGAGCTGGTGTTTTACAGTGCAGCAGATGCCCTGCTGGCCGCAGCTATGGGCTTTTGTCTGCGGCAGTTTGCGCCCGAAAAGCCGGGTGCCGGGATGCTTCTGGTGGGTGCGGCCACAGCGGCGGCGCTGGGCAGTGTGCAGCTGTGGCAGCTGCTGCCGGGCGTGATCGTCTGCGCGGCACTGGAACTGTATTTATGCAGCAAAGGGCAGGCCAAAGCCGCGCTTGCGGCCTGTGCGGTGCTGGGCGCTGCGCTGTGCGCGGCAGACCCGGCCCTCAGCTTTGCGGCATCCGGCCTTGCCTGTGCCACGGTGGCAGCGGCGGTGCTGGCACCTGGACGGCGCATGGAAACGGTAGCCGCCTACGCGGGCGGCTGCGTGACCGGTGCACTCTGTGTGCAGCCGCCCGGGAGCGCGTTCCAATATCTGCTGAACGTCTGCATCGGCATCACGGCCGTAGCGGCCATGCCCGCAGCATGGCTTGTGCCGGAGCCGGAAGAAAAGCCGCAGGCAGGGCAGGCCCAGCCGCAGCAGTACAGTGCAGCGGCCACCCGGCTGGAACAGGTGTCCCAGAGCCTTGCATCGCTGGCAGAGACCGTGAACGATGTCTACGAAACGCTGCCGCACCGGTGTGAGGATTTCCATTGGGTAATTGACAACACACATGATACCCTTTGTTTTAACTGCGGGCGGCGGGATACCTGCTGGAAGCAGGAGTATGCCGCCACGCTGGAGGGCATGGAAGCACTGCGCCCTCTGCTGGAAAGCAGCGGCGGGCTGGAAACGGCTCAATTGCCCGGACAATTATCCCGGTGCATCCACCCGGCAGCACTGTGCGCAGCGGCAAACCGCTCCTTTGCGCTGTACCGCAGCCGCAAGGAGGCCCGCCTTCATGCCGAAGCCATGCGCACTGCCCTGACCGAGCAGTACAGCGCCGTGGCCGAAGCGCTGGGCGTGTTGGGAGAACAGCTGGGCCGTCCGGGCGACCCGGAACCCTATAAATCCGGCCGGGTGGCGGACTTTTTTGCGCAGCTTGGCACTCCGCCGCAGGAGTGTGCCGTCACGCTGGATGATCTGGGCCGCACCCATGCGGCGGTCACACTGCCACGCACCCGCTTCTCGGCGCAGGAGCTGGCCGCGCTGGCCGGGGAGGTGGGCCGCATCTGCCGCCGCACGCTGGAAGTGCCGCAGGTGCTTTCCTGCAAGGGAATGACCACCCTGCTGTTCAGCGAAAAGCCTGTGCTGCGGGCCGTGTTCGGCATGGCGGGCGCGGCGGCGCGGGGCAGTATTTCCGGCGATGCGGTGCAGCAGTTCTGCAGCCCGGCGGCAGCGCAGATGATCCTGTGCGACGGCATGGGCACCGGCAGGCCTGCAGCCGTGGATGGCAACCTTGCCGCCGAGCTGACGGCCCGGCTGCTCAAGGCGGGCTTTACCGCAGAGCTGGCGGCAAGGCTGGTCAACGTGGCCCTTGCCCTGAAAAGTGAGGATGAAAGCGGTGCCACGCTGGACCTCATCAGCGTGGATCTTTACACCGGCACGGCAAGGCTGTTCAAGGCCGGTGCGGCACCGGGCTTCCTTGTGCACGGCGGGCGGGTGCGTGCTGTGGGCGACACCAGCCTGCCGGTGGGCATTCTGGGCGGAGTGAACGGCCAGAGCCGGGTGGTGCATTTGACGGTGGGCGATTATGCGGTGCTGGTCTCGGACGGGCTGCTGGTGGACGGTCCGGGCTGGGTGGCAAAGCAGCTGGAGCTTTCCGCTGCGGCAGGAGAAGCGCCGGAAAAAGTTGCAAAAACGCTGGTGGAAACGGCCCGCGTGCGCGCCCAGAAGACCGGCAGGCCGGACGACATTACGGCGGCGGTGCTGCGGCTGGAAAAATGCGTTTGATGTTCATATAAACTTCGTTGATTTTCGACGGAGGAGAAGGTATACTATGGAAGCATAGAAACAAAACGGGAGGACAGAAACATGCTTACCATAACCGTAGCGCAGGATGGCAGCGGCGATTTTGCTTCGGTGTCCGAAGCGGTGCTGGCCGTACCTTATGCCTGCGCAGCAGAGATCCGCATTGGCCCGGGAGTTTACCGCGAAAAGCTGGTGTGCGAAAAACAGGATATCACCCTGATCGGCGCAGGCATGGAAAGCACCCGCATCGTGTGGGGCGACGGCGGCAGTCTGCCGCACCCGGACGGCAGGCCCACCCACACCTTCCGCAGCTATACCGCGTTTTTCCGGGGGATAGAACTGCGGGTGCGGGACCTGACCATTGAAAACGATGCCGGCCCCGGGGCAAAGGTGGGGCAGGCCGTGGCGGCTTATGTGGACTGCTCTCACACCCTCTTTGAGAATGTGCGGCTGCTAGGCAATCAGGATACGCTGTTCTGCGCCCCTCTGCCGGAGAAGGAGCGGGAGAAGGATGGCTTCCTTGGCCCGGGCCGCTTTGCGCCCCGCCGACCGACGGCCCAGTATTACCGGCACTGCGAGATCGCGGGAGATATCGATTTTATTTTTGGCGGCGCGGACGCTCTGTTTGAGCAGTGCACCATCCGCACCGTGAACAACCACCTGCCTGCAAGCTATGTCACGGCTCCCTCGGGCCGTGCCGATGGCCTCGGGTTTGTGTTCTGGGACTGCGATTTTGTCTCGGACAACTGCCCGGCGGGCACGGTGTTTCTGGGCAGGCCGTGGCGGCCCACCGGTAAAACGGCCGTGCTGGACTGCCGCCTTGGCGCACACATCGCGCCGGAGGGCTTTTCGCCCTGGCAGAGCCGCACCGACTCGGACCTTGCCAGCTTTGCCGAAGCGGGCAGCACCGGCGAGGGCGCAGCAGCGCGCGGTGCATGGGTGAAGCAGCTGGACAGCCAGCAGGCCGAAGAGCTGCTCAGATGTGCACGGAAGCTTTGCAGACCGGAATAAAAGCGGAAAATATAAAATAAAGTATAAAACGGATTTGAAGGATCTTCTATGAAAAAACTGCCGAATTTTGTCAAATGGATCATCATTCTGGCGGCACTGGCTGCAATGGGCTGGATGATGTGGGCTGTGAATGATCGTGCCTCCCGGGTGGAAATGCCCGCACCGGATAATACATTCGGAATTTATCGCACAGCAGATTCCAGCCAGTAAATCATTTGGAATGGCCGCAGCATTGCGGGCAGAAACGATGCTCTATAGAAAAAGCAAAAGCCGGGACGACCACACGGTCATCCCGGCTTTAAAATTATTCCTGATTATTCCTGCCCGGCCATCTCGGCTGCATTGGCGGGCAGGTCGTTCATGATGAACCAGAACGTAGTGCCCATGCCGATGGCACTCTGCACACCAAAGCGGAAGCCGTGCTGCTGGAAGATGGCCTTGGTGATGGAAAGGCCCAGACCGGTGCCCTGCTTGCCGGCATCCGAACGGGAGCGGTAGTACCGATCAAAGATATAGGGCAGGTCGTCGGCAGAGATGCCGGGGCCGTGGTCCTCCACCTCTACCCGCACGCCCTCGGTGCAGCGCTGGGCCCGCAGGATGAAGATGCCGTCTTTGCCGATGTGGTGCATGGCGTTGCCCAGCAGGTTATGCAGTGCGCGCTGCATCATGTTGGGATCTGCGTAAACGGGCAGCTCCTCGTCCGGCAGCTCCAGCTGGAGCTGCCAGCCGTTCTGGGCGCAGATGGCATCGTACCGTTCGCTCACCTCGTCGCACAGCTGGCCCATATCAAAGTGCACGCGCTCGCATTTGTCGGCACCGCTGGTCACCTTGCTCAGCTCCATCACGCTGGAGACCAGTGCGGTCAGGCGGTCGGTCTCGTCCACGATAATGTTCATCTGCTCATCGCGGTGGGCCTTGTCGTCGCCGGTAATGTCGCGCACCGTCTCGGCATAGCCCTTGATAAGGGTCAGCGGGGTGCGCAGGTCGTGGGAGACGTTGGCCAGCAGGTCGCGCTGCATCTGCGAAGAATGCTGCACCTCGCTTGCCATGTGGTTGAAGTCCCGGGCCAGATCGCCCAGCTCATCGCTGCGGCGGGTATCCACCTGCACGGCATAGTTGCCCATGGCCATCTGGCGGGCAGCGCTGGAAAGCTGACGCAGCGGCTTTGTGAACCACTCACTGAACAGCCATGCCGCCGTCATGGCAAAGGCAAAGATCAGCGCCGCTGCCATGGGCAGTACGGTGCTCAGCACCTTGCCGGCTTCAGCCACATGCACAAGGCTGGTAGTGACCAGAACGGTGTACTCGCCGCCGGAGGTGTTGCGCCCTACCAGCAGCTGTGCCGAGCCGGAGAGCCGCGGCGGATTCAGGGTCTGCACAAAGCCGCCGGTGGTGCGGCATTTCTTGCGCATGGCCACAGCGGTGGAAACGATCATATCGTTGTTGGCGGAATCCGAGAGCAGCGTTTCGTGCAGGTTGCAGTAGGACTGGTTCTCGATCTTATAGATCGTGCGCATGGTGGTATCGGAAATATCCACACAGAAGCTGTTCAGCGAACCGCTGGCGTACAGCTGGGTGGCAAGCCGGTCAAAAAACGCGGTGTTGACCGTAAGATGGCCAAAAGACCATGCCGAAAGGGCTTCGCCGTTTGCAATAGCCTTGTCCAGCTCGGCGGTGATGCTTTCTGCCTGAGTGGTCAGCTGTTTTTCAATGTGCTTGGTGTACAGCGGTTCCAGCAGCTGGGTGGACAGAAACCACACCAGTGCCAGCAGGAACAGACAGATACAACACAAAAACCACATCAGCTGGCCGCGGATGCCGGGGGAGTGATGGTGCCGCATGAATCCTCCGCTCCTTTATCAGCGCGTTGCGTCGGGGTCGAATTTGTAGCCGATGCCCCACACGGTAGCAATGTAGCTGCGGCACTTGCCCAGATGGCCCCGCAGCATTTTGACATGGGTATCCACGGTGCGGTCCTCGCCAAAGTAGTCGTAGTTCCACACCTTCTGCAGGATCTTTTCACGGCTGAGGGCGATGCCCTTGTTGGAAGCAAGGAACACCAGCAGGTCGAACTCCTTGGGGGTCAGGGCCACCTCCTCGCCGGAAACGCGCACCGTGTGGCTGGCCGTGTCGATGGTCAGCTCACCAAAGGTCATGGTGTCGGAGGCAGCGGCGGGCTTGGGCATGGTGCGGTTCAGCACGGCCTTGACGCGGGCTACCAGCTCACGGGGAGAGAAGGGCTTGACAACGTAGTCGTCGGCACCGCTCTCCAGGCCGGCCAGCTTGTCGTATTCCTCGCCGCGGGCGGTCAGGATGATGACCGGCGTGTTGATGTGGCGGGCGCGCATCTCCCGCAGGCAGGTCATACCGTCCATGAACGGCATCATCAGGTCCAGAATGACCAGATCGAAGGCTCCGCCGGAAAGCTGGGTCAGCGCAGCTGTGCCGTCAGCGGCTTCTTCACAGATATAACCGGAATATTGTAAATGTTCGCGGATCAGCTCGCGGATACGCGGCTCATCGTCAACGATCAGGATCTTAGCCATAATACAGACACCTTCCTCAATAATAGACTTCTTGACCAGAATATCATACAGCAAGAATAAAAAAAAGCTGTGAAGTTTGCGTGAATGCTTTTCAAAAAAAGTGCCCGCAGCGGCGGGCTGCTTCCAGTACCAGTATACCACAGAAAAACGGCCCTGCACAGCCGAAGTTTGCAGGGCAGACCGCAGGCCCAGCCGGCTGGTGGTGCTTTCCGACCTGCACAATTCCGAGTTTGGCGCATATAATAGTGAGCTTGTGGATAAGGTGCGGCGGCGCTGGCCTGCTTTTACCTGCGCATCCCGGTGGGCCATGTGGAAGCCGGACTGCGCACCTACGATCTGGACTCCACCTATCCGGAGGAGTTCAACCGGCAGGCGGCACCGAGAACATTTCCAGCGTGGCACACTGCATGATCCGACTGCGGTTCGCGGTCAAGGACCTGAACAAGGCCGATCAGGAAGCGCTGAAGAAAATCCCCGGCGTGCTGTCCGTCACCCCAGCGGCATGATGTTCTGCGGTGCAGTGCCCAGAAACGCCGGTGCCTCCGGCGACGCAGCGGTCAGGTTCGTCTTGCTCACCTTCCACCACAGGCGGGTGGTGCCGTCCGGCGCGGTAAAGATCAGGTTCCAGTCAAAGGGATTCTCGCTGGTGGAGTTCAGCTGCACCGGAAGAGCGTTCGGCGCAGCTGGTGCGCAGGGGGCAAAGTCGTGGGCGCGGATGCCCACGGCGGTGCAGGTTTCCGGCACCTCGGCGGCAAGGTGAAGGGGCGCATCCCAGCCGGTCAGGCGCACGGTGTGGGCATCCACGCGGGTGCAGGACAGAATGTTCTTGCAGCCGGTCAGCCGTGCAGCGGTGGTGCTCTGCGGGTCTGCAAACACCTCTTTGGTGCCGCCGGTGCGCAGCACCTGCCCGCCATCCATCACGATCATATCCCGGCACAGGCGGTAGGCTTCGTCACGGTTGTGGGTGACCAGCAGCGCCGTGCCGCCAAACCCGGCCAGCAGGCTGCCCACTTCGCCCTCCACTTCTTCGCGCAGGTAGCTGTCCAGCGCACTGAACGGCTCGTCCAGCATCAGAATTTTGGGCCTGCCCACAAGGATGCGTGCCAGCGCGGTGCGCTGCTGCTGTCCGCCGGAAAGCTGGGCCGGGTAGCGCTTGGCAAGGGATTCCAGCCGCATGGCCTGCAGCATTTCGGCGCAGCGGGCCTTGCGGGCGGCCTTGTCTTTTTCGGCTTTCAGGCCGCAGAGCACGTTCTGCTCCACGGTCATGTTGGGGAACAGTGCGTAGTTCTGGAACAGCAGGCCCACGCCGCGCTGCTGCGGCGGCAGGTCGATGTGCTGGGCGCTGTCAAACAGCACCCGGCCGTCCAGTACGATGCGGCCCGCATCCGGCTTTACGATACCGGCAATGCAGCGCAGGGTCATGCTTTTGCCGCAGCCGGACGCGCCCAGAATGGCCGTGGCGGTGCTGCGCGCGGCAAAGTTGGCGTGAAGGGTAAAGCCATCCAGCTTTTTGGTAATGTTCACTTCAAGACTCATGCGTGGCCACCTGCTTTCTGTTTTTTCTCCAGCAGATTCACGGCCAGCAGCACCACTGCCGAGATCACGATATCCACCAGCACCCAGCGCATGGCACCGGCTTCGTCGTTGGTGCGCCACAGCTGGTACACGGTGGTGGCAATGGTGGCGGTCTTGCCGGGGGTGTAGCCTGCGATCATGCTGGTGGCACCGTACTCGCCCAGCGCGCGGGCAAAGGCCAGCACCGTGCCGGCCAGAATGCCCTGACGGCAGCAGGGCATCCGCACCCGCCAGAAGATCCACACGTCCGACTGGCCCAGCGTTTGCGCCGACCATGCCAGCGTTTCGTCAAAGCTTTCAAACGCGCCGCGCGCCGTGCGGTACATCAGCGGAAAGGCCACCACGATGGATGCAAAGATGGCACTGTACCAGTTCATGACCAGCTTCACGCCGAAATGCTCCATGAAAAAGGCACCCAGCGGCCGCTTTGCGCCGAACAAAAGCAGCAGAAAATAGCCCACCACCGTGGGCGGCAGCACCATGGGCAGGGTGAGCACCACGTCCAGCGCGCCCTTGACAGTGCGCGGCAGCTTGGCAATATAGTAGGCGGCAAAAATGCCAAGGAAGAACACCGCCGCACAGCTGACGAGGGCGATGCGCAGGCTGTTCCAAAGGGGATACCAGTCCATAAATAATACCTCCGAATAAAAAGGCTTCCCCCAGAGGGGAAGCTCTGAAAAACAACGGATTTACAGTGCGGTGAAGCCCACGCTCTCGAACACGGTTGCGGCGCGGTCGGTCTGCAGATAGGCCAGAAACTCCCTGGCAGCCTCGGCGTTGGGGGCGGCCTTCAGCACGGCGGCAGGATAGATGACCTGACCGCACATCTCCTTGGTGGCCTCATCCACGGGGGTCAGGCCTGCGCTGTAGGCATCGGTGCAGTACACGACACCGGCATCCACGCTGGCTTCGGTGATCTGGGTGGTGACCTCCTTGACGTTGGAGCCGTAGGTGATGACACCGGCTGCGGCCAGTGCTTCCTCGTCCAGATCGTAGTAGGCAAGGATCTTCTGGGTGTACTGGCCCACGGGCACATCGCTGTTGCCCATGCAGAACAGAATGTCCCCGGTCTTGAGGTGCTCGGCCAGAGAATCGAAGCTGTCGATGCCCTTATCGCCATTCTCGGGCACGCACAGAACGACCTTGTTCTCAAGCAGGTCCACGCGGGAATCGCTGTCCACGAAGTCCAGTCTTTCGGTGTTCACATCGGCGGAAGCGGTGCTGTCCAGCTGGTTCATCTGCTTCTGACCGGCGGAGATGAACAGGTCGCAGTCCGCGCCTTCCTGGATCTGGGTCTTGAGGGTGCCGGAGGAGTCGAAGTTGAAGCTGAAGGTCACGCCGGGGTTCTCGGCAGAGTAGATCTCGCCGATGGCGGTGAGGGTCTCGGTGAGGGATGCGGCGGCAAACACGATCAGCTCCATGGATCCACCGGTAGCTTCAGAAGAAGCAGCGGCAGAGCCTGCCACGGAAGATGCAGTGCTGGAAGCGGAGGAGCCGCAGGCGGTCAGGGCCGCAGCGGCACCGGCGATACCGGCAGCAGCCAGAAAGCTGCGGCGGGAAATTTTAGTGTTGTTCATGATAAGCGCTCCTGTTTTTAAAATGAATCTTTGCATTTGATACGGTACAGGATGCGGTGCCGCCCACCGGGATACTTTTTTACTTCCGGGCGCATTCGCCGTCCAGCCCGGCGGCAAGGCGGATGCCGTGCGCAAGGCTGGGCAGGATGTACTCGAGGTTTTCTTTTACGGCCTTAGGGCTGCCCGGCAGGTTCACGATCAGGGTCTTGCCGCGCAGCACGCTGACACCGCGGCTGAGCATCCCGCGCGGTGTGATGGTAAGGCTATGGTACCGCATGGCCTCGGCAATGCCGGGCGCGTTGCGTTCGGCTACGCTCAAAGTCACCTCCGGGGTGATATCCCGGGGTGCAAAGCCGGTGCCGCCGGTGGTGAGGATCAGGTTCACCTGACGGGCATCCGCAAGGCGCAGCAGCTGGGTTTTGAGCTGGGCGGCATCGTCCGGCAGAAGCAGCGCTTCCTCCACCTTGTAGCCTGTGGCGGTGAGCATCTCCACAATGAGCGGGCCGCTTTTGTCCTCCCGTTCGCCGCGGCTGCCCTTATCGGAAAGGGTGATCACCGCCGCGCGCAGGGGCAGATCTGCCGGGGTGGGCAGCAGCTTCATCTCGTCGCCGGTGCGGATGGTGCCGCCTTTTACCACCCGTGCGAACACGCCCTCCCGCGGCATGATGCAGTCGCCGGTCTGCCGGCGGATGGCGCAGTCGCTGTGGCACTCTTTGCCGATCTGGGTCATTTCCAGCACGGCATCCCCAATGGCAAAAAAGCTGGGCACCGGCAGGGTGGCAAGATCGAACCCTTCCACCACCAGATTTTCGCCAAAGGCACCGTAGTCCACCCAGAGCTTTTGACGGAAAGCTTCAATTTTTTCCGCGCTCAGCAGGCTGACCTGCCGGTGCCAGCTGCCGCCGTGGGCATCGCCCACAATACCCCACTCCGGGGTGAGAACAGCGGACGGCACCGGCGTTTTCAAGGTGCCGCGCCGGGGGCTTGTGCAGATAGCCAGAATTTTACCCATAAATTTGTGTTATCCTCCGATCCGGTACATCCCTCGTGTGGCGGGCATGGAGCCTTGGCCGAAGTGATGTTCCCGGGGTTTTGCCAGAATCGTGTTTTGAATGGCCTGCAAAAGGGCCGCATCGTCCGCGCCGCTGCGCAGCAGAGCACGCAGGTCGGTGCCGGATTCGCTGGCAAGGCACGGACGCAGAAAGCCCTGACTTGTCAGCCGCACCCGGTTGCAGGAAGCGCAGAATTTGCCGTGCACGGCAGCAATCAACCCAATGCTGCCGCGCCAGCCGGGCGCAGAATAATACACCGCCGGCCCATCGCCAAAGGCCGCACCGGTCACCGGCTGCAGCTGCGGCCAGCGGCGGTAAAAGCGCTCCAGCAGTTCCGGGCCGGAAAGGCAGGGCAGCCCGGCACCAAAGCCAATGGGCATCATCTCAATAAAGCGCACCTGCAGCGGATGCTCCTGTGCGAAGGCAGCAAGGCTTTCCAGCTCGCCCTCGTTCACGCCGGGCTGCGGCACACAGTTCAGCTTGACCGGAATGCCGCTGGCAAGGGCCGCCCGGATGCTGTTTTGCACGGCGGCAAGCTCGTCTTTGCCGGTGATGCGCCGGAAGGTCTCCGGGTGCAAGGTGTCAAGGCTGATGTTCACGCTGTCAAGGCCCGCCGCCAGCAGGGCGGGCAGCTTCTGGGCCAGCAGCACGCCGTTGGTGGTAAGGGCAACGCGGCGGATGCCGGGAATGGCTTTCAGGCCCGCCGTCAGTTGTTCCACGCCCCGGCGCACCAGCGGTTCACCGCCGGTGATGCGCACCGTGTCGATGCCGCACTGGGCGAACAGCGCAGCCAGCCGCAGAAATTCCTCATAGGTCAGAATATCTTCGTGAGCCAGCTTTGGCACGCCGTCCGGCATACAGTAGCGGCAGCGCAGGTTGCACAGGTCGGTGACCGAAAGGCGTAGATAGTGGATATTGCGGCCGTATGCATCAAACATAGCCGCCCTCGGCCCGCACATAGTGCCCGCTCTTGCCGCCGGTCTTCTCGACCAAGTGGATCTCGCCCAGCTCCATGCCCTTATCCACGGCCTTGCACATATCGTAGATGGTGAGCAGCGCGGCAGAAACGCCGGTCAGAGCTTCCATTTCCACGCCGGTCACGCCGATGGTCCTGGCGGTGCACACGGCCTCTACGGCCTGCTGTTCGGGCAGAAGGTGAAAATCCACAGTCAGCTTGCTCAACGGCAGCGGATGGCACAGGGGGATCAGCTCGCTGGTGCGCTTGGCCGCCATGATGCCTGCAATGCGGGCCACGCCAAGCACGTCGCCCTTCTGGGCGGTGCCGTCCCGAACAGCGGCAAAGGCTGCCGCATTCATAGTGATGATGCCGCGGGCCACAGCCTGCCGTGCAGTGACGGGCTTTTCGCTCACATCCACCATCACGGCGCTGCCGGACGCATCAAAATGAGAAAGTTTTGTTTCGCTCATAATTTTTACCTTGATAAAGCTCTCCCCTTTGGGAGAGCTGGCAAAGCCGTAAGGCTTTGACTGAGAGGGTTTCAGCAATGCCCGAAGCCGCAGTTGGGCCAGTGGCATTCGGCGCAGCCTAAGCACAGCCCGCCCTCGCCCAGCCGGGCAATGTCCTCGGCAGTGATGGGGTCGTCGGCCAGCAGGCGCGGCAGCAGCAGGTCAAAAATGGTGCGCTTGGCGTACATCACGCAGCCGGGCAGGCCGCACACCGGCACACCGTCCAGATAGCTCACAAGGAACATGGCACCCGGCAGCACCGGTGCGCCATAGGTGATGATCTCGGCACCGGTGTTCTTGATGGCAAGCGGCGTGCGGTCGTCGGGGTCTACGCTCATGCCGCCGGTGGTAAAGATCAGCTCGCAGCCTGCGGCCTTTGCTTCCAGAATGGCGGCGGTGATCCCGGCGGGGTCATCGTCGCAGGTTTTGTGATAGGTCATCTCGCAGCCGTATTCGGCCAGCTTGCCCACCAGAACGGGGGTGAATTTGTCCTCGATGCGTCCCTTGAATACCTCGCTGCCGGTGGTGATGACCGCAAACTTTTTCGGGTGGAAAGGCAGCACGTTCAGGATGGGTTCGCTACCTGCCGCAGCCTGCATGGCATCCATCTTCTCCTGCTCGATCACCAGCGGGATGATGCGGGTGCCGGCCAGCTTCTGGCCCTTTTTCACGGGCAGGTCGCCGTGGATGGAAGCGATCATCATTTGGGGTGTGCGGTTCACGGCCAGCAGGGCGGCGCGGTCGATCTTCAAAAGACCGTCGCAGTCGGCAACCAGTTCGATCTTGCCTTCCTTCGGCTCAGTGCCGTGGATGTTGCGGCCCGCCGCTGCCTTGTACAAAAGGGCAGCGGCTTCGTCCTCGTGCAGGATGCCGGGGCGCTTCTCCCAGACATAGAGATTTTCTTTGCCAATGGAGAGCAACACGGGGATATCCTCCGGCTGGACGATGTGCCCTTTGCGGAAGCGTGCTCCCTTGAACTGGCCGGGAATGATCTGTGTGATGTCGTGGCAGAGCACCTGCCCGACAGCGTCTTCGGTACGGATGAGTTTCATGCAGAACCTCCGTTACAGGGACGGCATCTGGTTCTCGATCCAGTCTGCCAGAGCAGCAGGATCGTCCAGTGCAAAATCAGCGCCCGGCACATCGCCCACGATGGCCATGGGCTGGAACGCGGTGCCCACCGGGCTGACCGAGCTGCGCACCACCTCGATCTTGGCCCAGCCGCTGTCGCCAAAGCCTTCCAGCAGTACAAGGTCATAGCCGTGGCGCTCGAACAAAGCCAGCAGGTCCTGCTCGTTCAGGCGGAACTGCTCGGTAAGCAGATAGCGCCCGGCAGTAAACACGGCCACACCCTCGGCACCGGCCTCATGCAGGCGGTCGGTCTCGGCGGGCAGGCGCAGATCGTCAGCCTCGCGGATCACGCCCACCTTCAGCCCGCGGCTCTTGAGCACCGGCAGCAGCGCGGCCAGCAGAGCGGTCTTGCCGCTGCCTGCGGAACCGCTGACAGCCAGCACTGCCGGATGCTTGAAGCTCAGTTCGGCGGCAAGCGCCTGTTTTTGTTCACTGTACAAAAGTATCACTCTCCGTTTTATCCCATCGGCAAAAACTGCCGGTTCACTCCTCAATGCGCACAAAGCGCGGCTGCACTTTGCCGTTCCGCTCCACGGTCTCGCACCACATGGCGGCAGGACGCACCCAAAGCCCGCGTTCCCCGTACAGGGCGCGGTACACCACCATTTCCTCTTCGGTCTCGCTGTGGCGGGCCATGCCCAGCACTTCGTATTCGTTGCCCTTGAAATGCCGGTAGCGGCCCGGCTGCACATTATATTTGAATGCTTCCATGTTATCCTCTTTTACACTGACACGCGGCATTCCGGTGCAGAATGCCATATTTATAATCAGTATAGCATATTTCAGCACGGCAAAAAAGGCTTTGGCAGGAAAGATGGAGAAAAAGGCGGCAGGCGGCGGCAAAAGCCGGGAGACAGAGTTGGGTGCTTGAACTGCCGCGCCACAGATGCTATACTGAAACGATAAGGGGATACCCCCCCTGAAAAAGCTCTGAAGATAAAGGAAAAAGCCCTATGAGGATCGGACTTGTTGAATTTCTGCTCATCCTTGCCATTGCGTCGCTCACCATCGGGCCGCAGGTGGCATTGTTCGTGGATCGCTGGATGCGCCGGGCAAACCGCGCCAATGCCCGCGCCGCCCGCCGCCGTGCCGAGTATGCGGCCCAGATGGCGGTGGAGCGGGACGCGCTGCTCAAGCGGTTCCGCACGGCCAGCACGGTGTTTGGCGTGTGCATCCTGCTGGCGCTGGTGTATGCACTGGTGTTCCGGCCCATCGATACGCCGCCGCAGGCGTACGATGCCCCTGATGTACGGCAGGACACCGGTGCAGCACAGACGGCCCTTGCCGCCGATCATAAGGGAACGCTGGATCTGGGCGAATATCAGGGTGTGGACTGCATCCGCACACAGGACGGCCTTGTGTATGCCGCAGCATACGACGGCGCAGCCTTAAAAAAGCGCACGAGCGACCTTGTGCGCACCGACGGCGGACACGATGCGGCCATCCTTTCCGTGGACGGTGAGCTGACCGGTTTTGCCTTTGACGGCAGCGGGGACCTGTGGCTGAGCATCCTCACGCCCGGCGGCGGCAGCCTGTGCCGCGCCGCCCACGACAGCTGGGGCACGGCGGTGGAGCAGGTAGTGACCCAGATCGACGGTGCACCGCTGGGGGCTGTCTCGGCGGTGGAAGCCGCGCCGGACGGCAGGATCTACTTTGCTGTTGCTGCCAGTGCCAGTGCCGCGGACGGGCTGGAGAACACTCTGCGCACCGAACTGCTGGCCCACACCGGCACGGGCTGCGTGTATGTATACGACCCGGCAGCACGCACGGTGCAGAAGGTGCTGGGCGGTGTGGCCGGTGCTTCCGGGCTGGCCCTGAGCCGGGACGGCAGCACGCTGTTCGTGGCTGACCTTGGGAACCGCTGTGTGTGGAGCGCTGCCGCCGATGCCCGCGACCTGACGGCGGGCGGTAAAAACTGCCAGAGCTTTGTTTCCGGCCTGCCGGGGTATCCCGGTGCGCTTGCTATGGATGCAGACGGCACCCTGTACATCGGCTACCGGTGGGCGCGCAGCAGCTGGCTGGAAAAGAACGCCGACAGCACCCTGCTGCGGGGCATTGCCCTGCGTGCAGGCCGGAATCTGCAGGAAAAGCTATTCAGCCTGCCTGCCGATGCGCCCTGCGCGGAAGCTGTAGATACGGCAGACGGCAGCTGGAAGCGGACGGTCTCCAGCAAGGATGCAGGCGGTGTGACAGCTCTGTGCCCGGTGGAGAGCAGGCTGTATCTCGGCCTTGCAGGCAGCGAAAAGGTGCGCAGTGCAAATCTTTGATTTTTGATAAAAACCGAGGTGTTTTTTATGACAGAAGAATTCAAAAAACAGATCGAGATGCAGGCCCGGCAGGCAGTGACCGAACTGCTGGCCGAAGCAAAGCTGAAAAAGGGCGATGTGTTCGTGGTGGGCTGTTCGTCCAGCGAGATCGTGGGCGGGCACATTGGCAAGGATTCCAGTCTGGAAGCCGCGCAGGCCGTGTACGCGGGCATTGCCCCCGTGCTGGCCGAAAACGGCATCTGGCTGGCTGCGCAGTGCTGCGAGCATCTGAACCGCGCCATCATAATTGAGCGCGAAGCCGCTGAAAAATACGGCTGGGAAGAGGTGTGCGTGGTGCCCCGCCCCCATGCAGGCGGCAGCTGGGCCACCACCTGCTGGAAGAAGTTCCGGGAGCCGGTGGCCGTGGAAGAGATCCGCGCCCACGCAGGCATTGATATCGGCGGCACCCTCATCGGGATGCACCTGAAGCGGGTGGCGGTGCCGGTGCGGCTGAGCCTTTCCAAAATTGGTGAAGCGAACATTCTGTGCGCCCGCACCCGCCCGAAGCTCATCGGCGGCGAACGCGCCAAGTATACCGAGGAGGACTGAGCATCATGGCAGAAAAGAATCTGGAACAGATGCAGGAGGCCGTGGCAGAGATCCGGGAAAAGATGGCAGCCGCGGCCCGTGAAGCAGGCCGCGACCCGGCAGCGGTGCAGCTGTGCGCCGCCTGCAAGATCCGCACGGCGCAGACCGTGGCTGCAAGCGCAGCCCTGCCCATTGATGTGTTCGGTGAGAACCATGTGCAGGAGCTGTGCGCAAACTTTGACGCAGGTGCTTACTGCGGCAAGCCCAGCCACTTTATCGGCCATCTGCAGACGAACAAAATTAAAAAAGTGCTGGGCCGTGCCAGCCTCATCCAAAGCGTGGACAGCGAGCATCTGCTGAACGCCATCGAGAAGGAAGCAGCCAAGGCCGGCATCGTGCAGAACGTGCTGCTGGAGGTGAACATCGGTGGCGAGGAGAGCAAGACCGGCGTGGCACCGGAAGCGCTCTGGCCGCTGCTGGATGCTGCTGCCGCACAGGAGCACATCCGGGTCAAGGGACTGATGGCCATTCCGCCCGTGAACGACGACGATGCCCGCAACCGCCGCTATCTGGCCGAGGTGTACAAGCTGTTTGTGCAGGCCGGAGAGCGCGGCTATTCCAACGTGTCCATGGAGACCCTCTCCATGGGCATGAGCGGCGACTTTGAAAACGCCATCCGGGAGGGTGCCACCCTTGTGCGCATCGGCACCGCCATCTACGGCGAGCGGGATTACAGTAAAAAAGTGTAAAAATAAAAACGGCCTCGCCCTCTCAGTCGCTTGCGCGACAGCTCCCCCAGAGTGGGAGCCTTTGGCAGTCCACGCAAACTTCATCTCTTTGCCAAGGGCTCTCCCTTTGGGAGAGCTGGCAAATCCGAAGGATTTGACTGAGAGGGCGAGCCCACTGAAAAGTATCTGAAACATCCTGAATCGTAAAGGCCTAAAGAAACCAAAAAACGGAGGAACCATGTCAAAAACCAAGATCAACGACCCCGGGGCGCACCACGCAGGCAGCGGTGCGCTGATCCGGCGTTTTCTGCCCTATCTGGCAAAGTATAAAATGACCCTGTTTCTGGACCTGTTCTGTGCAGCGCTGACCACCCTGTGTGACATCGTGCTGCCCAAGATCATGAGCACCATCACCAACGCCGCCATGGGCGTGGGCATCACCCTGACGGCGGGCATCGTGCTGCGGCTGGCAGCACTCTATTTTGTGCTGCGCATCATCGACGGTGCAGCCAGCTATTACATGTCCAGCATCGGTCATATCATGGGCGTGCACATCGAGACGGATATGCGCCGCGATGCCTTTGACCACCTGCTCAAGCTGGACCACACCTACTACAACAACACCAAGGTGGGCACCATCATGGGCCGCATCACCAACGACCTGTTCGATGTGACCGAGTTCGCCCACCACTGCCCGGAGGAATTTTTCATCGCGGCCATCAAGATCGTGGTGTCCTTCGTCATCCTGTGTCAGGCCAGCATCCCGCTGACGCTGGCGGTGTTTGCCTGTGTGCCCCTGATGGGGGTGGTGTCGGTGTACCTGAACGGCCGGCTGCGGGCGCGGTTCCGCCAGCAGCGGGTGCAGATCGGTGAACTGAACTCCACCATCGAGGACAGCCTGCTGGGGCAGGGCGTGGTCAAGGCGTTTGCCGCCGAGGACGAAGAGCGGAAAAAATTTGCCAAGGGCAACAAGGATTTTGAGCAGATCAAGACCCTTGGTTACTACGCCATGGGTGCCTTCAACACCTCCACCCGCCTGTTCGACGGCCTGATGTATCTGGTGGTCATTCTGGCAGGCGGCCTGTCGCTGGTATACGGCAGGATCACTGCCGGTGATCTGGTGGCCTACATGCTGTACGTCACCACCCTCATTGCCACCATCCGGCGCATCGTGGAATTTGCCGAGCAGTTCCAGCGCGGCATGACCGGTATTGAGCGCTTTGCCGAGATCATGGACACCCCGGTGGCCATTCAGGACGCCCCGGACGCCGTGCCCCTGCAGCCCGGCCCCGGCGCGATCCGGTTCGAGAACGTCAGCTTTGAGTACCCGGATGACCACAACAAGGTGCTGCACGATATCAGTCTGGACATCCACGCCGGGGAGCGGCTGGCACTGGTGGGCGCTTCCGGCGGCGGCAAGACCACTCTGTGCAACCTGATCCCCCGCTTTTACGAGGTGACGGACGGCCGCATCCTCATCGACGGGCAGGATATCCGCCATGTCACCCTGAAGAGCCTGCGGCAGGACATCGGCATCGTGCAGCAGGACGTGTACCTGTTCAGCGGCACGGTGGCCCAGAACATTGCCTACGGCAAGCCCGGTGCCACACGCGAGGAGATCGTGGAGGCGGCCCGTCTGGCCGGTGCCGAGCGGTTCATTCTGGCCCTGAAGGACGGCTTTGACACCTACGTCGGAGAGCGCGGCGTCAAGCTGTCCGGCGGCCAGAAACAGCGCATCGCCATTGCCCGTGTGTTCCTGAAGAACCCGCCCATTCTGATTCTGGACGAGGCCACCAGCGCACTGGACAACGAGAGCGAGATCCTAGTGGGCCAGAGCCTGGAAAAACTGGCCCACGGCCGCACGACCCTGACCATTGCCCACCGCCTGACCACCATCAAGGATTACGACCGCATCCTTGTTCTGGGCGAAGAGGGCATTGTGGAATCCGGTACCCACGAACAGCTGCTGGCAAAGCAGGGCGTGTACTACCGCCTGTGGAACCAGCTGCCGGGAGAAGATACGCTGTAAAGGATAAGAAAAGAGGCGCTGCCATCCGGCAGCGCCTCTTTTGCGATCAGGTATGTTTTATTCGCCCACGATCAGGCGGACGGAACCATAAATGCCGGCGTCATTGCCAAGGGTGGCCGCCACGATGGGGGTCTCCCGGCAGGACTTGAAGGCGTAGGTCTTGTAGTGCTCGCGCAGCGGGTCGAACAGCACCTCGCCTGCGCGGGCTACACCGCCGCCGATCATGAACATTTCCGGGTCGGTGGTGGCAGCGATGCTGGCCAGTGCCATACCCAGCGTGTCGGTCATCTCGTCCACCTCACGGGCGGCAAGGGCGTCGCCGCTGCGGGCAGCGTCGAATACGTCCTTGGCGGCAAAGTCGATGCCGCGCAGGGTGCAGGGGATGTCCGGGTTCTCGTCCAGCAGCTTCTTCATGCAACGGACCACGCCGGTGGCGCTGGAGTACTGTTCCAGGCAGCCATGCTTGCCGCAGCCACAGGTGGCGGTCTCGTGGCGGTTCACCGTGATGTGGCCGATCTCGCCGCCGGCCCCGTGGGAGCCGTCGATGACCTTGCCGTTCACGATGACGCCGCCGCCTACGCCGGTGCCCAGGGTGACCATGACAGCACTGCGGCAGCCCTTGGCGGCACCCATCCAGATCTCGCCCAGGGCAGCCACGTTGGCATCATTGCCCACCAGCACCTTCAGGCCGTCCAGCAGGCCGGAAAGCTGGGCCGACACATTGCGCTGGCCCCAGCCACCCAGGTTGGCACAGACGATGGGCACCACGCTGCTGTCCAGCACGGGGCCGGGCACGCCGATGCCCACGCCCTCCACCTGCTCGGCGGGAATGGCCTTTTCCTGCATTTTGCCCATGATGGCCGCAGCCAGATTTTCCAGGATGTGTTCACCGGCATTGGAGGTGTCGGTGGGGACCTCCCACTTTTCCAGCAGAGCGCCGGCGGTGGTGAACAGGCCGATCTTGGCGGTGGTGCCGCCCAGGTCGATGCCAAATGCGTATTCCTTCATAATCTCATTTACCCCTTTGCTGCAGCCCGGAGGCTGCCGTATTTTGTTGACTTCCAGTATAACACAGCGCTCTGCAAAAAAGCAGAGCCGCAGCAGCTTTTCATGCAATCAGACGGAAATGCTGCACAGAATTTGGACAGTTTTACAACAGCTCAACGCACCGTGTTGGTCAGACTGCCGATGCCGTCGATCTCGCAGCGCACCGTGTCGCCCGGCTGCAGGAACTGCGGCGGATCCATGCCCATGCCCACACCGGCGGGGGTGCCGGTGGCGATGATGGTTCCGGCCTTCAGGGTCATGCCCTGCGAAAGCTCGTGGATGACATGGTCGATGTCAAAAATCTGCAGACGGGTGTTGGAGTCCTGCCGCTTTTCGCCGTTGACAAAACTGCGGATGCCCAGCTGCGGCGGGTAGGCTTCAAACTCATCTGCCGTCACGATGCAGGGGCCGATGGGGGTAAAGCCGTCCAGACTTTTGCCAAAGTACCACTGCTTGTGGGCCGTCTGCACATCGCGGGCGGAAACGTCGTTCAGGATGGTGTAGCCGAACACATAGTCCCTGGTCTGCCCGGCGGGCACGTCTTTGGCATCCCGGCCCAGCACCACGGCCAGCTCACACTCGTAGTCCAGCTTCTTTACCAGGTCGGTGTGGGCCTCGATGAAGCCGCCGTCCGGCACGGCACGGGTGACCCGCTTGGAAAAGTAGATGGCGTCCTGATGCTGGGTGGCAAAGGCGTCGGCGGAATACTTTTCCGCTTCGTCCGAGTGAGCCATGTAGTTGATGCCCAGGCAGACAACGTCCTGTGCCGGGCAGGGAATGGGGCTCTGCAGCTGCACGGCATCCAGCGGGACCGACGGGATGGCCGACAGGGCCAGCGCCAGCCCGGCCCGCACGGCGGGGGTCAATTGCGGGATGGCCTCGGTCAGGGTGTCGCAGGGCAGGCCCAGCCAGCGCAGCGGGGTGACGGCGGTGCCGTCGGCAGAGAGGACGGCGGGCTCCTCCACACCATCCGGGCCAAGGCAGGTGACAAAACGCATGGAACAGGCCTCCTCTCAGTGCCGGTAGGCGATGGCGTTCCGGATGCGGTCGGCCTCGGCCTGCCCGGCCAGCTGGCGCACCAGCTCCAGTGCAAACGGGATGGCACCACCCAGACCGTAGCTGGTGGTGATGTTGCCGTCCACGACCACTTCGGCGTCCAGCACATGGGCACCGGCCAGCTTGTCCTGAAATCCGGCGTGGGCCGTGGCATTTTTGCCTTCCAGCAGGCCCAGAGAGGCCAGCACGCTGGGTGCGGCGCAGATGGCGGCCACCTTTTTGCCGGATTTTGCAAAGGCGGTGCAGGTGTCGGTCACGGTCTTGTTGGCGGCCAGATTCGGCGTGCCGGGGATGCCGCCGGGCAGCACCACCAGATCCACGTCGGAATAGTCCACTTCTTCGGCCAGTGCGTCGGCGGTGATGCGGATCTTGTGGCTGCTCAGGATCTCGCGGCTGCCGGATGCGCTGGCCACGGTCACGTCCACTTTAGCGCGGCGGAGCAGGTCCACCACCAGCAGGGCCTCGCACTCTTCGGTGCCCTCGGAAAAAAACACAACAGCTTTGCTCATTGGGATAAAACCTCCTTGAAAATAAAAACGCCGCGCACCGCAAAGCGGCACGCGGTGAAAAAATCAGTGCGTATTCTTGTCGGCTTCCAGCAATTCGCGCAGGACGCTGCCGTCTGCGCTCAGGACCCGGCTGACCCGGCTGATGATGGCACTGGACGCGCCGGTCTTGTCCATGATCTCGGTATAGATGCGCTTGTCTGCCAGCATCTCCGCAATGTTGAAGCGCTGTTCCATTGCACTCAGCTCGGAATAGCTGCAGACGTCCTGCAGAAAGCGGTAGCACTGTTCCGGGGTCTTGAGCTGCAGGAAAGCCTCGTACAGACCGGATTGCCCGGTCGGATGATCTTTTGCCATGCGCGTTCTCCTTTTTCTGTCCGGCGGCGGGTGCCGCTGCTTCATTGCACTACACCAGTGTAGTACAAACCGGGAGAAATTTCAATGCCTTTTTACGGCAAACCGGGCACAGCCTTACAGGGTGTGCTCAAACACCAGCTCATTGCGGGGCACGGTGCCGGTTTCCTGCTCGGCGGGCTTCAGGCTGCGGTAGCGCAGCGCCTTGAAGAACTGCTGTACGGGCAGGGCCTTGGCATGCACGGTGCACCACATGCGGCCCTTGCCCTCGCCCCGGGCCAGACGCTCGCAGGAAAGCACGATGTCGCGGCCGATGGCCTTGCCGCGGTACTCCGGCTTGAGGTACAGGTGCATCAGGTGCAGGGCGGTGTTCTCCATCTTCCAGGCAAAGTAGCCGATGTTCTTGCCGCCCAGCACGACGAGAAAATAGTTCACGTCATTGTCGATGTCGGCCTCGATGGCTTCGGCGCTCTGCAGCTCTTCCACCAGAGTGTCCAGCTGCTTGCCGGGGTAATAGCGTTTGTAGACCTCGTGCCAGATCTCGCTGGCAAGGTCGGCGGTGGTGTGGATGTATTTGGCCTTGGCGACCAGTTTGTAATCGGGTTTCATAGTGCTCCTACTTTTGTCGGGGATCACACCTTGAGGATGTAATCCGATTTGCGGGGCGCGGCGGGCTGAGGGTCCCCGGCGGGGTAGCCCAGGGTACAGTGGCCGACGCCGATCCACTCGCCCTCGATGCCCCACTTCTTCAGCAGGGCCTTGCCCTCTTCGCTCTCAAACTCTTCTTTGGCGCGGTTGATCCAGCAGCTGCCCAGCCCCAGCGAGGCGGCGGCCAGCATCAGGTTGCCCATGACAAGGCTGCCGTCCTGCACAGCGCACTTGGCGTTGGCATCGGCCAGCACCACCAGAATGGTGGGCGCGCCGTACATGGGGTCGCAGTCCTTGCCCATGATGGCGGCGTTCATGCGGGAGAGCTTTTCCCGCGTGGCGGCGTCCTGCACCACCACGATCTTGGCGCTCTGCTTGCCCATGGCGCTGGCAGCATAGGTGCCGGCACCCAGAACGGCTTCCAGTTCTTCGTTGGTGATCTGCTCCGGTTTGTAGGCGCGGCAGCTGCGGCGGCTCCGGATGGTCTGAATGGTCTCATTGGTCATGGCAATTTTCCTCCTGTGATCGGATAAGTTTATTGTACCACATTCCACGGCAGAGTGCAAAGTGGCCGGAACTCTCGGAAAAAGATGCAAAGTGCACAAGAAATCGAAAAAAGATTATGGAAAAGCATCCTTGTTGCCGCGCGGCCGATACGTTATAATAGGGCTACTAGGAAGGAAAGGAGTCGTGCTCTATGGCGAAGGCATCGCAGGTCGTTATACTGGAAAATGAATTTTACATCATCAAAGCCCCGAACGGGAAGGTGCTGGAAGTAAAGGACTTCAATACGGAGAACGGCGCCGCCATCCAGCTGTGGAGCTACGCGGGCCATCCGTGGCAGCAGTGGCAGTTCGTGGACGCAGGCGGCGGGCGCTGGCGCATCCAGAACCGCTTTACCGGCAAGGTGATCGACCTGGCCCTGGGCGGCGTGGTGGAAGGCACCTGGCTGCACCAGTGGAGCCGCACCAACGGCTGGAGCCAGTGCTGGACGCTGGAACCCACCCGCAGCGGTCACACCCGCATCCGGAATGTGCTGGCGGACAAATACATTGACCTGGTGGGCATGAACACCGCAAACGGTGCGCATGCCCAGATCTGGACCTATGTGGCCGGCGGCAACCAGGAATGGGATCTGGTGCGCATCGACCCGGACGCCGCCCAGACCGCAAAGCGTGCGGAGGAAAAGCCGGACCCCCAGCCCACGCCCAGCCAGCGCAAGCATCAGAATGATCTGGTGCGCAAGCTGAACAATGCCGGACAGGGCCGCGCCAGCCGGAAGGACTGACGGCTCCCCGACACCGAAAAAGCATACGAAGTGACCCGGCAGAGCCTGCGGGCTCTGCCGGGTCCTCTTTCTGGCCGAAAATAACGCAGAAAAAGGAGAATACACCCATGAACTTAGGTGCTTTTATGGATCCGGAGTACCCCATCTTCAGCACGACGCTGTGCTATCTGGAGCGGGATGACGCCTACCTGATGCTGCACCGCATCAAAAAACAGGACGACTACAACCACGACAAGTGGGTGGGCGTAGGCGGCAAATTTGAGCGCTTTGAAAGCCCGGAGGACTGCCTTGTGCGAGAGGTGCGGGAGGAAACGGGCCTTACCCTGACGCGCTGGCGCTGCCGGGGCCTGCTGACCTTTGTGTGGGGCAACATGACCGAGTTCATCCACCTGTACACCGCTGACGGCTGGCAGGGCG
>ERZ833608.274-NODE-274-length-46589-cov-9.687863_pt1 | contig 46589 bp, 34 predicted proteins | sample MGYA00519694_ERZ833608 | MGnify/ENA primary metagenome ERZ833608 (study PRJEB31850, sample SAMEA3708742) | human gut metagenome | biome: human gut; feature: human-associated habitat; material: faeces | place: China | collected 2014 ... | reverse complement strand
ACCAAATTGAGTGGCATGTCAGGCGAGTATAGAAATTCCCCCGGGAACTCAGGATTAATTGTGTACGCCAAAGCCGAAGATAGGCTGAACTAAAAGATCAACAGAATCGCCGTCGGGAATCCTCTTTCTGGATTGCCGGGGACGGACGGCAGTCGCCCGGCGTGCCGACGCGCGGAGGCTACGCCTGCACGATCTGCTCGAGCCGTTCGCCCGCTAGAGCAGGAAGGTCCGTGAGAGGAGCCGCGCTGAGGGCGGCGGAAAGAAGAAGGACGGAGGAGCGCCTTGCGTGAATCCAACCGGTCGCATGAAATGGAGCGACCCGCCGCGGGCGTTGTTTGACTCACTCTCTCGTTAGGCTCCGGCGATTGCTCCCGAAGGGAAGTTCTCAGACGTTCTTCACGGCGTAGTGAAGCCACACGGCGCCGCCCTCGAGCGTCTCGTTTTCGGGAAGGCTGAGGCGCACGTTTTCGTGCCGGACGTTTGTACACTTGCGCCAACCTCTTTCCCGAACAGCCCGCCGCCATGACTGACGATCTTCCCGCCGAACCCTCCGACTCCACCGGCATGGTCTTCACCTACAACGTTCCCGCTCCCGCCCACGCTCGGCGCCGGCGGGACCCCGAGCGGCGCAGCCGCATCATCGACGCGACGATCGAGGTGATCGAGGAGGTGGGCGTCGCGGGGACCACCATGCGCCGCGTCGCCAAGCAGGCAGGCGTGCCGCTCGGCTCGATGACCTATCACTTCACGGACCGCGAAGAGCTGCTGCGCGCCGCATTCGCGCGCTTCGACGCGTTGATGACCCGGACGGTTCTCGCGCAGCTTCAGGCCGCGCAGTCGCCCGAAGAGATGCTCGACGTGGTGGCGCGCATCATCTGCGGGCCGGCGGACCGGCGGGCGCTTCTGCTTTCACTCGAGCTCTATGCGTACGCGAGCCGGCGCGAGGACATGAAGCCCTTCGCGGAAAACGTGCTGCGCCGCTCGAGGCGCGAATTCATGCGCTTCTTTCCGCCCGCGACGGCCGCGGCGATCGAGGCGCTCTTTGACGGCGCCTACATCCACCGCGCCTACGACCTCACGCCCCCCTCCTTCGAGGAGGTCCGGATGATCCTCGGGCGGCTCGCAGGCCGCTGACTCCCGTCGGCGCCGCAGCGCCCTTATCCGGGCTCCTGCGCCGCACCCGGCTCAGGCGAGCAATTCCCAACCGGTCTTCACGAAGAGGATCACGAGCACGACCGCGATGATCGGCCGCACGATCCGCGTGCCGTTCTTGATCACGAGCCCCGCGCCGATGTAGTGGCCGGCGATGCCGAAGAGCGCCGCCGTAAGGCCGAGCGCCCAGATCACCTCGCCCGTTGCGGCGAAGGTGACGAAGGCCGCGGTGTTGCTCGCGAGGTTCACGGCCTTCATTTCGCCCGAAGCCTCCTTGACGCCCAAGCGCCCCCAGAAAGTGAAGGCGAGGAGCATGAAGGTGCCTGCGCCCGGGCCGTAGAAGCCGTCGTAGGCGCCACAGACCAGGGCCGAGAGCGCGATGATCATCAACCGGCGCCGCTCGTCCATGGGTTCCCGCTCGGCGGGGATGGCCTTCTTCCGGAAGACGAAGAAGGCCGCGACGGGAAGCATCACCACGAGGAGGATCTGGAAGACGTGCTCGGGGACGAGAAGCGCGGCCTTCGCGCCGCCGACGCTCCCGAGGAAGGCGCAGACCACCGCCGGGAGCGCCGCGCCGACGTGGAGGTACCCGGCCCGCCAGAGCCGGAAGGCGGAGACCACGGTGCCCAGGCAGCTCGAGCACTTGTTGGTGCCGAGCGCCATATGCGCGGGCACGCCCGCGAGCAGATAGGCCGGAAGCGCGATGAGGCCGCCCCCGCCCGCGACGGCGTCCACGAGGGCGCCGAGAAAGACGAGCGGACAGACGATCAGAAAGGTGATGAGGTCGAGTTCCATACCGGGCTTGTTTCTGCAGAAGGGCGAAGCCGCCGGGAACCGGACGGACGCTTTGAAAGAGTGGGGCGGAAGGCCTGCGGCGTAGGCCGCAGAAGGAAACTGCATTCTAGCCGCGGGCCTCCCGCTCCCGCCCCGGCGGCCAGCGGCCGCAGCCGCGCTGCGGCGCGTCCTCTTGCGCCCGCGCAGGCGCAGCTAGGGCGATCTGCGCAGGCGCCCGCCGGAACCGGGCGATAGGCTCGAAGGAACGACAACCTTTCTGAACGCGGACGGCGGGAATTTTCCCCGGCGCCGCGCCTCATTCATCATGGCCTCCTCCCTACTCCCCGACGCCGTCGCCATCGCGCAGACGCTCGTGCGCATTCCCTCCGTTTCCGGCTCCCCCGCCGTCTTCGACGTCGTCGAGGCGGTGAAGCACATCCTTGAAGAGTCCGCCGACCCGTCGGTCAAGGTGCACGTCTGCACGGCCGTCCCTGACGCGCCCGTGCTCCTCGCGCACGCGGGATCCACGGATCCCGAGGCGCCCTCCTTCATGCTCTCGGGCCACATCGATGTGGTGCCGCCCGCCGGCATGGAGGCGCCCTTCTCGGGCGACGTGAAGGCGGGGAGGCTCCTCGGGCGCGGCGCGACCGACATGAAGGGCGGCGCCGCGGCGGCGATCGCCGCCTTCGCGCAAGCCTCGAAGGAGAACCTCCCGGGCTCGCTTTGGCTCATCCTCTCGACGGACGAGGAGACGAACGTGCGCGGCGTCAAGGCGGCGCTCGAAGAGGCGGGAGCCCCCCGCCCCGACGCCTGTCTCATCGCCGAACCGACCGAACTGGAGATCCACTCGGCCCACCGCGGCGACGCCTGGATCCGCGTGGACTTCGAGGGCCGCAGCGCGCACTCGAGCCGCCCGCATCTCGGCGTCAACGCCGTCGACGCGGCCTGCCTCTTCGCGGTGAAGGCGAGGAAGCGTCTTCCTGAAATGATGAAGGAGGGGCCCGCCAAGGGCCCGCAGACCTGCTCGATCGACCTGATTTCGGGCGGCGCGGCCGAAAACGTCGTCCCCGCGCACGCCAGCGTCACGATCGACTTCCGCTTCCAGGGCGAGGAGACGGGAAGGCTTCAGGAGGAGCGCATCCTGCGCGTTCTCGAGGAGTGCCGGCAGGATCCGGACTTCCCCGACGTGAAGGCTTCGACCACCATCACGGGCGATTGGCCCGCGCTCGCCGACCAGACGGACGCTCCGGCCTGCCGCCGGGCGATCGCGGCCCTCACCGAAGAGGTGGGCCGTCCCCTGAAGACCACGCCGATGTCGGGTTGGGGCGAAGGCGGCTACATGTGCGCCTTCGGCATTCCGGCCTTCTACTTCGGACCGGGCGAAGGCAGGCTCGCCCATACGCCTCAGGAAAGCGCCTCGGTCGAGATGATCGAAACGGCCGCGCGCGCCATCCACCGCGCCGTGCGGGCGGTGCTCTGCGGCGGCGAAGTCGCGCAGAGGTAATACCGCAAGGAGGCGCTGCGGCGCGCGGCCGCTCGGCCCCTTGACCCGCGTAGGCTTCAGGAAAAACCGCACGGCTCCTCCCGAGAGCCCGTGTCGTCGTCCTGGAGGAATTCCGCCATGATCAAGTCCCTGGCCTTTATCGTTGCCGCAGCGGCCCTCCTTTCGTTCGGCTCCTTCTCCACGGCGGCGTCGGCCGCAGACGTAATCCGCATCGGCGCCACGCCCGTGCCGCACGTCGACATCCTGAACTTCATCAAGCCGAAGCTCGCCGCAGAAGGCGTCGACCTGCAGGTGATCGAAGTGACGTTCTACGGGAGCATGGGATCCGTGACGCCATCCGGCCTCGTCAGAGCTCAAAGGATGGCTCGCCGTGAACGCGGACGCTGCCGCAGAGCTCCAGACGCCTTTGAAAGAGCCGCTCACTTTGAAGCGCTACTTTGCACCGCAGCCGCTCTCTTCGTGCAGCATCTCCGCTGCGGCGAAGCGCCTTTTGGCGCCGTCGAAAACCAACGCCGCCCTGAGGAGCGTTCTGCCGTGCGGCGTTTCTCCATAGCGCCGCTCCCTGAGTTGTTCAAGCGCCTTCCTGAGCAGTTTGGGAACGTCTCGCTCATGTTCCACATACTTGAATTCAAAAACCCACCGGCGGCATCCGGCATTGAGCTCGAGATCGCTGCGCCCGAGCGCGGAATGCTTCTCCACCTCAGGCACCATGGCGGCACCAATCAGCAGGACTTGGAGATAAGCCCGAAGGTGCGCCTCGCTCTTGATGGGATAGTCTTTGTAGTCGATGGCGTTCAATGCATCTCCAAAGAGCGCAACCACATCGGAGAGCGAGCCGGAAGCAAGCACCTCTCCGGCCGGCCGCGCATCCACATTGCCGCGCATGGGCCGCCCCCGCAGCAGCTCGTCTGAATAAAGCCTCGCCAAAGAAACCGAAACCTCTTCGTTTGGGTACCCGAGAAATACGACCTCATCAGAACGCACAGACCGGATGGTGAGGTACCCGGCCTGCGTCAGAAGCACTTCGAGTGAAAGTTCGTCGTACTGCCGCGGCGCCTGCAGCTCGGAGAGCGGGAGACTCAACGGTACATCGTATTTCAATGGATTGGCAATGGCGTGTCGCTTGAGAAAATTCTTCAGAACGGTCGGTTGTCCGCCGCTACGATACCAATAGTTCTGGAAACCCGTTGCAGGAGAACGCAGGAAATGGAGTACGGACCAAGGACAGAAAACGTGAACGGATCCCGTCTGTTCAAAACAAAATCCATCGTAATTGCGCCTCAATCCGTCGACAATCTCTTCCGTTGACACATTCAGGGCTCTGGAGGCCCGCCCGACATACTCGCCGAAGCACTGCTTGACCTCATCCTCCGTCCAGCCCAGAAGCGCGCCGTACTGCGGTTCGAGCGAAATGTCATAAAGGTTGTTGAAGGCCGAGAAAATGCTGGTGTGGCTGAACTTCGTTATGCCCGTCATGAAGAAGAAGCGCAGCGCTCCGTCGCATTCCTTCAATGCGCGAAAGAATTCATTGAGCTGATCTCTAACCTCATTGAACGAATCTTCGTCGTTGATCACCCTCGTGAGTGGCGCATCGTATTCATCAATCAGCACGACGAGCGAAAGGACGGGAAGCGAGCGCAGCCACAACCGAAACTGCTGCCAGAACGAGATGGTGCTTGCCGAATCGAAGCGGAATCCGACCGTCGCAAAATTTGCAGCGAGCAAATCAGTCCAGACGCTTTGAAACTGACCCCGCGACCTGAATTCGGGCAAAGCGGAAAGGTCGAGATGAACAACAGGATAGGTCCGGTCGTTCCACAGTCCCTCTATTGCCAAACCCTTGAAGTCCCGCAGTCCGTGCGCAAAGAGCGACTTGAACGTCGAAACGAGGAGCGACTTGCCAAAGCGCCTCGGTCTGGCGAGAAAAATCTTTGCGCCGATCTGCGCCAACTCCGGAAGAAGCGCCGTTTTGTCGACATAGACGGCGTTGCCGGCGCGAATCGCTTCAAAGGAGGAGAGTCCGAACGGAAGAGGCTGCATGATGATGCTTACGGTATGGATTCGAGGTTGCGGCGGCAACCTACTTGGACGACGGGAGAGGCGGCCATTACCGGCGTCTCTCTGCCTATCGCAGGCCCGCAGGCTTCGGCACGAAGGGAGCCCGGCTGCGCACCTCCACCCATAAGATCCTAACCCAGAGCGGCCGCCATCGACCGTGAATTCATGCCGCCGCCGTCCGAGCGGCAGCGCGAAGGCGCTCCCGTCGCACCGCCTCCAAACCCAAGCGCCGGTCTCAAGACGCAAGACCGGCGACCAACTCGTGCCTCCGCGCCGGCTCCATGACGGCTTGATGACGCCCGCGAAAGCTTCGCCTGTTCACGCTTTTGATGCATGAACGCACCCCAAACGGGCGCGCATCACCCTGGTGCGCAGGAGCACGCTTTCCCGTAGTTCACTCCCGACGCCCTCTTCGGCACGCCCCTTGCTTAGAAGGAGGAAAGCCCCACGACTTCCCCCATTCCTGATGGAAACGGAGCCGTGCGCGAAGCACCTTTTCTCACAAATGCAAGCAATGAAGCTCATCCATGCCGCGGCTGCGCTCGCCCTCTCGAGCGCGCTCATCGGACTCTCGGCCGCTCCGGCCGGAGCAAAGGAAATCACGGTCGCCGTTTCGAGCACCTTCACGACGATGGACCCATACGACGCGACCGACACGCTCTCCTACAGCGCGGCGAAGACCATGTACGAAGGCCTTTTCGGCTTCGACAAGGACATGAAGCTCCAGAACGTCCTCGCCGAGTCCTACACCGTCTCCCCGGACGGCCTGGTCTACACGGTGAAGCTGCGCAAGGGCGTCAAGTTCCACGACGGCACGGAGTTTCAGGCGGACGCCGTGAAGGCGAACTTCGACCGCGTCACGAACAAGGCGAACGCCCTGCGGCGCTACTCGCTCTACAACAACATTGCGAAGACCGAAGTGGTCGATCCCTACACGGTCCGCATCACGCTGCACAAGCCCTTCTCGGCCTTCATCAACCAGCTCGCGCACCCGGCGGGCGTGATGATCTGCCCGAAGGCGCTCGAGAAGTATCCCGGCAAGCAGATCGCCTTCCATCCCTGCGGCACAGGCCCCTACACGATGGCCGAGTACAACCCGTCGGAAATCCTTCACGTCGTGAAGAACCCCAACTACTGGCAGAAGGGGCTCCCGAAGTTGGACGGCATCACCTTCAAGCCCGTGCCTGAAAACAGCACCCGCGTGGCGATGCTGCGCACGGGCGAGGCGCAGTTCATCTTCCCCGTTCCTCCCGAACAGGTGAAGACCCTCGAAGGCGAACCAGGGATCGACGTCACGGTCTCGCCCTCGATCATCGAGCGCTACGTCGCCTTCAACACGCAGATCGCCCCCTTCAACAACCCGAAGGTCCGCCAGGCCCTCAACTACGCCGTCAACAAGACCGCGCTCGCCAAGGTCGCCTTCAACGGGCTCGCGGATCCCGTCACCGGCGTCGCGCCCAAGGGCGTTGAATTCGCCGACGTGTACGGCGCCTGGCCCTACGACCCGAAGAAGGCCCGCGAGCTCCTCAAGGAGGCGGGGTACCCGAACGGCTTCACGGCGACGCTCTGGTCGCTCTACAACCACACGACCGCGCAGAAGGTCATTCAGTTCCTGCAGCAGCAGTTCGCTCAGGTGGGTGTCAAGGTCTCCGTCATGGCGATGGAGGCCGGCCAGCGCACGAGCTACCTCCTCAAGAAGCCCAAGGACTCCCAGCTGAAGATGGTCTACGCCGGGTGGTCTTCTTCGACGGGCGAGCTCGACTGGGCCTTGAGGCCGCTCCTCGCGACGGCCTCCTGGGCCCCCGTCGCGGTGAACTACGGCTACTACTCGAACAAGGTGCTCGACGAGAACTTCCGCGAGGCGCTTCGCACGACCGACAAGGCGAAGAAGCAGGCCCTCTACTCGAGCGCGCAGAAGGCCGTCTGGGAGGACTGCCCGTGGATCTACCTCGTCACCGAGCAGAACGTCTCGGGTCAGGCGAAGAACGTCTCGGGCTTCTACATCCAGCCCGACGGCGGGTTTGAGTTCAGCGATGTGGACGTGAAGTAGTCCTCCGCGCTTGGAGCATCTCCTCGCGAAGGGCGGCCGGACCGCAGGGTCCGCGCCGCCCTTTGCGCCTTCGTGTCCCGGGCCCGGCGGCGGCGACGGTCTGGCACGAAGATTGCCCAGAATAAAAGCACGCACACGAGACGCCCTCGTGATGCGCATCCGGCCCCGCATGGGTGTGCCGCAGGGCGTCCAAGGAAGATCGTTTCAAAGCACGAAGGAAGCCCCATCATGAAGCACCTCAAGGCCGCCGCCCTCACATTCGCCCTCGCGGGCGCCCTCACCACATTCGCCTCGGCTCCTGCCGTCGCGAAGGAAATCACCGTCGGCATCGCCTCCACCTTCACGACGATGGATCCATACGACGCGACCGACACGCTCTCCTACAGCGCGGCGAAGACCATGTACGAAGGCCTTTTCGGCTTCGACAAGGACATGAAGCTCCAGAACGTCCTCGCCGAGTCCTACACCGTCTCCCCGGACGGCCTGGTCTACACGGTGAAGCTGCGCAAGGGCGTCAAGTTCCACGACGGCACGGAGTTTCAGGCGGACGCCGTGAAGGCGAACTTCGACCGCGTCACGAACAAGGCGAACGCCCTGCGGCGCTACTCGCTCTACAACAACATTGCGAAGACCGAAGTGGTCGATCCCTACACGGTCCGCATCACGCTGCACAAGCCCTTCTCGGCCTTCATCAACCAGCTCGCGCACCCGGCGGGCGTGATGATCTGCCCGAAGGCGCTCGAGAAGTATCCCGGCAAGCAGATCGCCTTCCATCCCTGCGGCACAGGCCCCTACACGATGGCCGAGTACAACCCGTCGGAAATCCTTCACGTCGTGAAGAACCCCAACTACTGGCAGAAGGGGCTCCCGAAGTTGGACGGCATCACCTTCAAGCCCGTGCCTGAAAACAGCACCCGCGTGGCGATGCTGCGCACGGGCGAGGCGCAGTTCATCTTCCCCGTTCCTCCCGAACAGGTGAAGACCCTCGAAGGCGAACCAGGGATCGACGTCACGGTCTCGCCCTCGATCATCGAGCGCTACGTCGCCTTCAACACGCAGATCGCCCCCTTCAACAACCCGAAGGTCCGCCAGGCCCTCAACTACGCCGTCAACAAGACCGCGCTCGCCAAGGTCGCCTTCAACGGGCTCGCGGATCCCGTCACCGGCGTCGCGCCCAAGGGCGTTGAATTCGCCGACGTGTACGGCGCCTGGCCCTACGACCCGAAGAAGGCCCGCGAGCTCCTCAAGGAGGCGGGGTACCCGAACGGCTTCACGGCGACGCTCTGGTCGCTCTACAACCACACGACCGCGCAGAAGGTCATTCAGTTCCTGCAGCAGCAGTTCGCTCAGGTGGGCGTCAAGGTCTCCGTCATGGCGATGGAGTCGGGCCAGCGCACGGCCTACCTCCTCCACAAGCCCGAGGAGGCGAAGCTCAACATGCTCTACGCCGGCTGGTCCTCCTCGACGGGCGAACTCGACTGGGCGGTGCGTCCGCTGCTCGCCACCGAGTCCTGGGCGCCCGTGGCGGGCAACTACGGCTTCTACTCGAACCCGGTGCTCGACCAGAACTTCGCCGATGCGCTGAAGACCACGGACCGCGCGAAGAAGCAGGCGCTCTACGACGCCGCGCAGAAGACCACGTGGGACGAAGCGCCCTGGATTCCGCTCGTGGTTGAGCAGAACGTTTCGGCCAAGGTGAAGAACCTCAAGAACTTCTTCATCCAGCTCGACGCCGGCATGGATTATCTGAACGCCGAACTGGAGTAGCCCGCAGAGGGGGCGGCGGCGTGAACCACCCGCCGCCTGAGGCGCTCCGGATTTCGGTTCATTCGAGAGGGGCGGCCGCCTGCGTGCGGTCCGCCTCCTTTTTTTGTCTTCCGCAGCCCTGCCGGGCCGCCCGGAAGACGCTGCGGTCTTCGGGCGCAACCTGACTTCACACGCGGGATGCGCACCACGGCAGCGCGATGCGCCGCCGGAGGCCGAGCGGCCTCGGGCAAAGCTCCGGCCGAAGAAGACGGAGGGGGAGCCGACCGGATTGCAGGCGTGGGCCGCGCGGGCGGCCCCGCCCCATTCGCCTCAGAAGCGCCCGGCACCCGCCGGAAGATGCTTCGCGCGCGTGCGGTCGACGACCAGCCAGAGCGCGAGCGCGGCGAGCCCCGAGAAAAGCATCACGAGCGAATACTTCCAGGCCGCCCCCATCACGAGCGGCACCAGGAGCGCCGAAGAGACGGCAAAGGCGCCGGTGAGGCAGAACTGCTGCACCGAAGCCGCCAGTCCGCGGCTCTTCGGGAAGTAGTCCAGGTTCATCACGTTGATGGTCGGGCGCACCGCACCCGCGGCGAAGTTGTAGACCAAGGGCGCCAGGAGCACCCAGGGGAAGCCCAGAGGCTCGACCCACTCGACCAGGGCGCCGACGAGCCCCGAACCGATGAGGAGCGCGAAGCCGCCGAAGACCAGGCGCCGGGCGCCCATCTTTTCGAGGAGTTTCGGCCCGATCCAGGTGCCCGCCATCGAGACGGCGACGATCGGCACCATCATCCAGGCGAATTCGTCGATGCCGAGCCCCATGACGTGAAGGACGAAGTCGGCCGCTCCCGCCGAATAGACGATGAGACCCATGAAGCAGCACCCGTGGGCGAGAACGCCCGCGGTGAAGGGCGGGCACGCGAGTACCCTGCAGTAGCGCCGCACCGTCTCGGCGGGCCGGAAGGAGACGCGGCGCTCCGGCGGGAGGGACTCCTTGAGCACGAAGAGCGAAAGCGCGGTGAGCCCGAGGCTGAAAAGCGCGAGGAAGGCGAAGATCGAGCGCCAGCCGAAGTGCACCGTGAGCTCGCCCCCGACGATCGGCGCGAGGCAGGGCCCGAGCCCGAAGAGCACGGCGATGAGGGCGATGATCTTGGCGGCCTCGATGCCCTGCCAGCGGTCGCGCACGATCGCCTGCGAGAGCACGGGACCCGCGGACACCGTGAGTCCCATGAGGAAGCGCCAGCCGTAGAAGGCCGCGATCGACTCGGCGGTCATGGCACCGAGCGAGGCCGCCGCGAAGCCGAGCGTGGCGGCCACGAGGACGCGCCGGCGCCCGAGCGCGTCCGAGAGCGCCCCGATGAAGAGCGAAACGACCGCGAACGTGACGAGGTAGAGCGAAAGCGACTGCTGCACCGCGACGATGCCGACGCCGAAGTCCTTTGCGATCTCGCCGAAAGCGGGCACGTAGGTGTTGGCGGCGAAGGGGCCGAGCGTGCCGAAGACAGCGAGAAGCGCGCCGTCGGCGAGCGTGGGCGGCGCGTGGGGCGGCGTCTGCCCGCGGGTGGGGGAGGCGGCGGAGGAACCGGCGGATTCGGAGGAGTCGGGCATTGAGGGACGGGGGACGAAAAGTGCGGCGCCGCGGCTGACGCGCGGCGCACGACCTTAAAATTCTGCTCTTCCTCCGACCTTTCTCCAATAGTTCCGGATGCCTACCTCTCCGTCCTCAGAGCACGTCTACCGCGGACGCTTCGCCCCCTCGCCCACGGGGCGCCTTCATGCCGGCAGCCTCGCCGCCGCGCTCGCGAGCTGGCTCGACGCCCGCGCGCACGGGGGCGCGTGGATCGTGCGGATCGAGGACATCGACCCACCGCGCGACGTGCCCGGCGCAGGCGAATCCTTCATCGAGGACCTCGCGCGGTTCGGCATGACCTCGGACGAACCCGTGGTCTGGCAGCACGACCGGTACGCGGCCTATGAAGCGGCCTTGGCGAAGCTCACCGCAGCGGGGCTCGTCTTCGGCTGCGCCTGCTCGCGCAAGGAGATCTTCGCGGCCGACCTGCGTCTCGGTCTTCCGCCCGGCGTCTACCCGGGCACCTGCCGCAGGGGCACGGGGGGACGCCCCGCGCGGTCGCTGCGCTTCCGCGTGCCCTCCGGGACGGTCTCCTTCACGGACCGCTGGTGCGGCTCCTTCACGCAGGACGTCGAGCACGCCGTGGGCGACTTCATCCTGCGGCGCGCCGACGGGCTCTGGGCCTATCAGCTCGCGGTCGTCGTCGACGACCTCGCCGCGGGAATCACCGACGTCGTGCGCGGCGCGGACCTCGTGGACAACACGCCGCGGCAGATCCTCCTCACGCGCGCCCTCGGGGGCGAACCGCCCCGCTACATGCACATTCCGCTCGTTCTCAACGACGAGGGCGAGAAGCTCTCCAAGCAGGCCGGCGCCCGCCCCGTGGACGTCTCCGATCCGACGGGTTCGCTCGAGCGCGCCTTCGCGCACCTCGGCTTCCCGCGGATCGGCGCGGATTCGCCCGAGGCGTTCCTCCGGGCAGCGGTGCCGCTCTGGCGCGAGCGCATCGGCGGCTGACCGCTCTGGAGACACTCCGGACCTCGCGTCTTCCGCCCGACGCCCGGGGAAACCGCTTGTTTTCGTCTTCACCGGCGCGGTGAGAGAATGAATTCGTCCGCAGCTCCCGGAGGAAGGAAAAGGAGATGAAGAATGGCGGTGAAGTCCCTCTGGATGCTCCTCGCGACCTTTCTCTTTGCGTTAGTCGCGCTCTTCACGAAGATGGCGGCGGACTACTTCACCGTCTGGGAGATCATCTTCTTCCGGAGCCTCTTCGGCGCAGCGCTCTGCATCGTCCTTCTCAAGCGCAGGCGCGTGCCCCTCGGCACCCGACACCCCTGGCGCCATCTCGTGCGCTGTGCGGTCGGAACGTGCTGCATCACGCTCGGCGTCTACGTGCTCAAAATTTTGCCGCTCGGCACCGCGCAGACCTTCGCTTACACCGGCCCCCTTTGGTTCTGCCTCTTTCTCGCCCTGGCGTCGCGCCTCGCGGGCGACCGGTTGGAGAAGCCCCTCCTCGCCGCCGTGGCCGCGGGCTTTGCGGGCGTGCTCCTCATTCTGCGGCCCGACCTGCCGGGCTCGGCCCTCACGGGCACGCTCCTCGGCGTTCTTCTCGGCAGCCTCGGGGGCGGCGCGGACTTCATGATCCGCGACCTCTCGCGCCACCAGGAGCCTCCCGAGCGGATCGTCTTCTACTTCACGCTCTGCGGCACGGTGACGGGCTTGATCGGCAGCATTGCAACGGGCTTCTCCACGCCCGCCGCCGAAGGCGTGATGCTTCTTCTCGGAATCGGTGCGGCGGCAACGGGCGCGCAGCTCTCCCTCACGACGGGGTGGTCCTGCGGTCATCCGCTTCTCAACTCCGTCTATCAGTTCGCGGGCATTCCCTTCGCCGTAATCCTCGGCTTCTTCATCTTCGGCGAACGCTTCGACGCCGTGACGCTCTGCGGCATCGCCGTGGTGACGGGCGCGGGCATGACGGCGACGGTGCTGCGGCTGGCCGCCGAAAGACGTCTGCAGGCGCAAGCGTGACCTGACTCCGAGAGCGCCGGCCGCCCGAGAAAGCTCCACACGACGGAAGCCGAGCTGGAGCGGGCGACGGTCGGATTTTGCCCCAACACAACTGAGAAGCCCGGTCCGGACGATTCCGGGCCGGTCTGCCGTCCCGTGCCGAGAAGCTCCGCCGCTGAGGGCGGAGTGCGGCGCGGCGCCGCGGACCTGCCGGCGGAGGACGGGAGTGAGTTTTGCCGGCGCACGCCGCCCGCAGACTTCCCGTGGATCGAAGCTTCAATGTTGAGGAGACCTGGCTCCCTTTACGCGCTGCGCAAACCTCCATTGCGCGGCCGCCTGTTTCGGCGCGCAGCATGGTCTACCTAGACTCGAAGGCATACCACACCAAGGGGTCGCCTGGGACGTCGTGAACGGGTTCAACCGCTGGGAAAAGTAGCCGCACTCGAGCGCAGGACTGCCTCCTCCATGCAAAGGCCGGCCCGGACGAATCCGGACCGGCCTTCTTCATGGATGACCGGAATGCGCGCCGCCCGGCGCGCGGGCGGCGGAGCGGTTATTGGGCCTTCGCGCCCATGGCCTTCTGGATGTTGAAGGGCCAGGCCTGGTAGCCCGTGCAGTCAAGGAGCTGAATCTCGACCGAGGGATCCTTCGCACCCCACTTGAACTCGAAGATCGTCGGGTTCGGCGCGGTGTTGAAGGCGCCGGTCTTGAGGTCATACTGCGCGCCCGCCGTGGCGAAGTACATCATCACGGAGTCGTGGTCGGGCTGGTATTCGGTGAGCGACGTGACCGCACTGAAGAGGTCGTGGCCGCGCTCCTTACCCCACTCCCAGACCTGCTCGACCGTCATCTTCTTCTGGTCGATTTTGTAGATCACCGAGCGGGAGTACTTCATCTCGGGCAGCGCGGGCTGCTCCATGCCGCGCGCATCGCCGTTGTCGAAGGCCGAAACGTAGATCACGTCGCCCTTGCTCTTCTCGTCGATCTTGAAGGCGGTGTGCTGCGTCCACGTCCAGTCGAAGCCGCCTTCGCATTTGCTCCCTTCGCACTTGATGGGCTGCCCGTTCTTGTCGACAGGCGTCAGGAGCATCGGCTGGAAGGGCTTCTTCCAGCCCTCGGGCGAGCCGAGGATCCACTTCACCTTCTTGTCGCGGCCGATCTTGATGATCGCGGACTGGTGGCGGGAGCTCACGATGATCGAGTCGTCCTCGGGGTCGTAGTCGACGGAGTTGACGTGCGCCCAGTTGCGGCCCGGGCCCGTGCCCACGACGTCGCCGAAGTGGCCCTGCTTGTCGAGCTCGGCGATCTCTTCGTCGGTGAGGGTCTTGCCGGCCTTCGAGGCGTCGATGTTGAGGCAGACCGCGCCCTGATCGAGCACCTTGAGCACGTTGTCGCGGTACGGGTCGAGGATGTCGGCGAGGCGCCATTCATCCACCACCACGCCGTTCTTGTCCACCTCGGCGATCACGTCGCGCACCGTGCGCACGTGGCGGCCGTCGGACCGGATGAAGTTCGAGCTCGCCACGCGCAGGAAGTAGTGCCCGTTCTGCGCGTCGTCCATCGAGTGCGAGTAGTCGTTGAAGCGGTAGGGAAGCCGGCGGTTGAAGACCTCGCGGCCCATGATGTCGTACTTCACGTAGCGCTGGCCGAAGCCCCAGGTGAGCATGCCGTCGTCGTTCTGCTTGAAGCCCATCATGACGCCCGACTTGTAGATGTTGTTCAGGTCGAAGATGGGATTGGCGAACATGTACCAGCGGATGTCGCCCGCCGTGTCGATCACGGCGTTCTGCGGGAAGAAGACCCACTGGAGCGCGCCGCCCTCGGGGTTGTTCCAGACCGCGCGCGTGCCGATGCCGGACTTCTCGGCGAGGTTGTTGATGAAGTAGAGGCGGTCGGCGAATTCCGGATCGACCTTCTTCACCTTGGTGCCGAAGAGCGTGTGGCGCTCCGTCGGAATGCCCGCGACCTCGGTGTACGTGGGCGGCGCATAGAGCTGATAGGTGTCCTTGAAGCTCTCCTTCTTGCCGCGCAACTCGCGCGTGTAGGAGACTTCGACGTGGTTGAGGTAGTCCGGGTAGAGGCCGAAGACCGGCACGCCGCCGTGGGTGAGGAGCTGCTCGCGCGAAACCGTGTACTTGATCTCACGCCCGTCGGGCTTCGGAACGATGCGCACCGTCACGTCGGAGAGCGTATACCCGCCGTCGCGGATGATCGCGGTGAGCGGCGCGATCTCGTAGGGATTCATCATCACCTCGCCGATGTGGCCCTGCATGATGTAGTTCGTGGCCGGGCCCGAGGCGCCGCCCATGGACATGGCGGCGATCGGAGCGGCGCAGGCGAGCGCGGCGCAGAGAAGCTTGACGCGGGTTTTCATTTGTTTCTCCTTTGGAAAGCATCGGCCTCGGGCGGAGCGGCGTCTGAATGCGGAACGCGGGCGTTCCGCCGGCGGCGGGGGTCGCGGCCGGGCGTCGGACCTGCAGAAGGGGCGATCCTTTAAGTCTAGGCAGAAAGTCGTAGCCACCGCCCCGGGGAAGAACCTGCCCAGTCGGCATGCGGAATGGAAGCGCTGGTTGCGGAAATCAAAACAGCGCCGTCGCAAACCCGGTTGCGGCCGGCGGAGCGCGCAGGGCACCTCCGGGCCTTGATCAGAAGGCCGTCAGGAGTCGATGCGCCCGCCCTCTGAAATCCGCCCGTAGATGGGCTCGTCGCCTTCGAGCGGTTGCATCCCGCCGCGCAGTTCCGAGATGAAGAGGCTCCGGAGCCACTCGTGCCCGACGTCGCGCATGGAGCGGATGTGCCAGATGAGCGAAGGCTCGAGCCAGGGCACGCTCTCGACGCGCCCGAGGACGGTGAGCGGCCGGTCGAAGGAGAGCGCGCGGGCGGTGCGCCACGGGAGCGTCAAGACGCCGTTCGTGCGGTGCATGAGCCGTACGGCGCCGAGCCAATACTCCGTCCAGATCATCGTGTCGGACGTTTTGAGCGGAATCGTGCACGCGCCCGGCACGCCTTCGTCCACGCCGTCCGTGTCCGGGTGCACGCAGATCTGCACGCGCGGCCAGCGCTCGATCAGGGATGCGGGGAGCCCGTCGGGGCCGCCCTCCGTGCGCAGCATCTCCTCGAGCGGGTGCCCGGCGCGCACGACCTTCACGTAGGGCGTTTTGAGAAGCGCCACGCTCTCGAAGTCCTCCGGGAGCTGCACGGCCGGGAAAATCGCAAAGTCGAGGTCACCCGCGCGGAGCCTGAGGAGCGTCAGCTCCGAGTGCGGGATGAGCGCGAGGCCCGCATGAGGCGCACGGTGCATGAGCGCCTCGATCACCGGTTCGATCATGATCGGCACCGCATTGTCGAGGCACGCGATGCGGAAAACCCGGTTCATCGACGAGGGGTCGAAGGCCTCCTCGGCGAAGAGCTGCTTCATCGCCGAGAGCACCCGCTCGGCCTGGACGGTCACCTCCTCGGCGCGCGGCGTGGGCGCGAGTCCGTGGCCGAAGCGCGTGTAGAGCGGGTCGCCGAAGATTTCGCGCGCCTCGGCGAGCATGCGGCTCGCCTTCGGAACGCTGATCGAGAGCCGCTGCGCGGTGCGCCCGAGGTGGCGCTGTTCATGGAGCGTCGTGAGGAAGATGAGGAGCGCCCGGGAGAGCGATTCGTCGGCGTCGTTTTTCATTTTGTGAAAGAAACTTTTCATGGAGGCGCCCGGATTCTAAAGAAATCCGACCATTGCGGTCCCTTCCGTATGACGGGAGAATCTTCCCGTTGCCCGCGGACGGGGTGCTCCCCTCCCCGCGGACATGGACCAGACGCACGAAACGTTCCTCCGGCGAAGCGCTTCGCCCTCGGACGAGCCCTGCTTTGGAGCCGTTTCAAAAACAGAAAAAGGAAAGGACCATGAAGACCACCGCCTTCAAACTCTCGATGCTCGCGCTCATGACGCTCCCCGCCGCCGCCATGGCGATGGGCGGCCCGTCGGGCCCCGGCACGACCTATGAAGTTCAGGGGCACCTGGGCGAAATCATAGTCAACCCCTACGAAGTCGCTCCCCTCACCGCCGTCATCCGCAACGGCGGCTATCAGATCGAGGACGCGACCGTGACGATCCTCCCGAAGCCCCAGGGCCAGGAGATCAAGTACAAGGTCTCGCGCCGCATGCTCCTCACGCACGGCGGCATTCCGGTCTTCGGTCTCTATCCGGACTACGTCAACTCCGTGAAGGTCAACTACACGCGTGTTCTGAACGGCAAGAAGGAGACCTTCTCCGACGTCTACAAGATCTACGGCTCGCCCCTCTACGGCGAAGCCTCCGGCCTCGCGCTTGAGCGCTCCGCCCTCCCGAAGGTCCACCCGGTGAAGGTGGACCAGGAGTTCAAGGACCGCCTCTACATGCTCAACAACGCCCAGGACCTCTCGGGCAAGGGCGCGCACGTCGTCTGGAACAACCCCATGGGCGGCGCGCTGCAGTGGACGTTCTATCCGCAGATCGGCATCGTCGACACGGCCGGCGAATACCGCTGGTACCTCTTCGTGAAGCCCATCTACAACGTCGACTCGATCTACTACGGCGGCGACATGATGGGCTTCCGTCAGAACAAGGACGGCGCCTTCACCTGGGGCTACGGCCAGCGCTACGTCAAGTACGACCTGATGGGCCGCGAGATCTGGAACCGCCGTCTGCCGATGAGCTACAACGACTTCAGCCACTCGCTCGACCCGGCGCAGAACGGCCACTACTTCCTGCGCGTCGGCAGCTCCAACACCAAGCTCCCGAACGGCAAGAACGTGCGCACGGTGCGCGACGTGATCGCCGAGGTGGATGAAGCGGGCTTCGTCGTGGACGAATTCCGTCTCTTCGACATCCTCGACCCGTACCGCTCCTCCGTGATCAAGGCCCTCGACCAGGGCGCGGTGTGCCTCAACATCGACGCCTCCAAGGCCGGCCAGACGCTCTCCGAAGAGGACATCAAGAAGCTCAACGAATCCGATCAGTTCGGCGACATCCCGGGCACGGGCGTGGGCCGCAACTGGGTGCACGTCAATTCGGTCGACTACGACCCGACCGACGACTCGATCATCGTGAGCTCCCGCCACCAGTCCGCGATCATCAAGATCGGCCGCGACAAGAAGGTGAAGTGGATCCTCGGCGCGCCGCGCGGCTGGAAGGGCGACTTCGCCTCGAAGGTCCTGAAGCCCGTCGACGCCAAGGGCGCGCCCATCAAGTGCGGCGACGCCTCGTGCGAAGGCGACTTCGACTGGACGTGGACGCAGCACACGGCCTTCCGCATCGACTCCAAGAGCAAGCCGGGCGTCGTGTACCTCACGGCCTTCGACAACGGCGATGCGCGCGGCATGGAGCAGCCGCCGCTCCCCGAGATGAAGTACTCGCGCGCCGTCGTCTTCAAGGTTGACGAGAAGAAGGGCACGGTCGAGCAGATCTGGAGCTACGGCAAGGAGGCGGGCCACGACTGGTTCAGCCCGGTGACTTCGCTCACCGAGTACCACGCCGACCACGATTCGATCTTCGTCTACTCCGCCACCGCGGGCGCGTCCTTCGACATCAAGACGGGTGCGTTCACCTCGGCCCCGAACCCCTACATGCAGGAGTTCAAGTGGGGCGCGAAGGAGCCCTCAGTTGAGATGCGCGTCGAATCGACGACGGGCTACCAGGCGATGCCGGTGGACATCAAGGCCGCGTTCGAAAAGTAAGCGCTTCCTCTCGTTGAGAGGCTCACAGCGCCATGAGGCCGCTCGGGCGACGCTCCGGATGGGGGAGCGGCCCGGGCGGCCTCTTCTTTTGTCCTGGAGCTGCGGGCGACGCGAGGAGGTGCTCAGGAATCCGCCTGATCGACGCAGCCGCCCACCCTGGTGGTCGAGAGCTTCATGAGGCCGCGCAGCCAGACCATCGCCGGATCGCGCTCGAGGCGCTCATGCCAAATGAGGCGCGTCCAGAAGCTCTCCCGGCTGCGACCGTCGTCATGCGGGTGGAGCGGCATCACGGCGACCTTGCCCTCTTCGGCCATCATCCGCGCGGTCTGCAGCGGCAGCACCGCGACGAAGTCCGTTTCCGCGAGGAGCCCCGGCACGGCGAGAAAGAAGGGCACCGTCACCGCCCGCTCGAGAAACGCCTCGCCGAAGACCGTCTTCTCATCGAGCGAATAGATCTCGTAGTGCGTCGCGCCGCGGTTGCTCACCCGGATCTTCCGGCAGCGGCGCACGAGGTTCCAGGGGATTTCGCCCGACGCGCGCCAGGCTTGGGCCGCGGGATGGTCGGGCCGAGTGCAGAGCGCGTAGCCGACCTCGAAGAGCCGCAGCGTGTGCACGCCCTGAGGAACCGCGCGGCTCGAGGGGTAGACCGCACAGTCGATTTCTCCCGAGGCGAGCTTCTCGAAAAGCTCCTCGTTCAACTGCACAAAGTCGATGCCCGCCTTGGGGGCGGCGGCGAAGAAGTCCTTCACGAACCCGCGCAGGACGGCGAAGACGGCGTTGTCGGCGACGGCGATGCGGAAGACTCGGTCGAGCTCTGCGGGGCGGAAGACCTCGGGCTTTTCGAGCGCATGGGCGTCCGTGACGAGCGAACGCACGCCGGGCTCGAGCTCCGCGGCGCGCCGCGTCGGGATGAGGTTGGGCGAGGAGCGCAGGAAGAGCGGGTCGTCGAGCACTTCGCGCAGCTTCCTGAGGATCCGCGAGGCGGTCGAGAGGCTCATGCCTTCCCGCTTCGCGGTTTCCGTGAGGTTCTGCGTCTCCATGAGGCTCAGGAAGAAGAGGAGGTCGCCGAGCGAGAGTTCGGACCAAATCGGCTTTTCGCAAGAGCCTTTCGTCATGTTTCGAAAAATCCTGTTGGGAAGTCGGCATTTCGTGCGCAACGCACTCTACCTAAACTTTTCGCCTAGATCAACGGAAGGAGCTCTGAGAAGCCCGTTCCGGGCCCGTGAACGGCCCGGGGACTCCGCAGAGACGGCAAACACTCGAATCTCAGGAGAAGAAAATGCAGTTCCGGACCACCCTCCTCACCGCCGGCATCCTCGGCGCCCTCGCCCTCTCGTCGGGCGCCTTCGCCATGGGCGGCGCCTCGGGCGCGCACGTCAACTACCCGACCACCGGCAAGATCGGCGCCGTGATGCTCAACCCCTATGGCATCGCGCCGCTCACGGCCGTGATCCGCTCGGGCGGCTACACCGTCACGGACGTCTCCGTGCGCATCGTGCCGAAGGAAGGCGGCCAGGAGATCGAGTACACCGTGAGCGACGCCAAAGTCCGCACGCACGGCGGCATCCCGGTCTTCGGCCTCTATCCGGACTGGCGCAACACCGTTGAAGTGTCGTACACGAAGACGACGGAAGGCAAGAGCGAGCGCGTTGAGAAGGAGGTCTACCGCATCTATGCGGGTCCGGCGAACATCGCCACCGCCGGCTACGCGGGCGTCACTTCCGTCTTCCCGAAGGCCAACGTGAAGAAGATGGATCCGGCCTTCAGCGACCGCCTCTACCTCATCAACAACATGATCGCCGCGACCCCGAACACCACGCGCGCGGTTTGGAACAACCCCATGGGCGGCGCGCTTGAGTGGAACCGCTACCCGCAGAACGCCATCTACGACACGAAGGGCGAGATCCGCTGGTACATGGAACCCTCGCGCATCTACGATCCGGACAACCTCTACAAGGCCGGCATCATGATGGGCTTCCGCCAGAACAAGGACGGCGCCTTCACCTGGGGCTACGGCCAGCGCTACGTGAAGTACGACCTGATGGGCCGCGAGATCTTCAACCGGCGCCTGCCCGACAGCTACGCCGACTACTCGCACGCGATGGACCCGATGCAGAACGGCAACTACCTGCTGCGCGTCGCGTCGGCCGACCACGCCCGTCCGGACGGCAAGCACGTGCGCACGGTGCGCGACGTGATCATCGAAGTGGACCAGAACGGCACGGTTGTCGATGAATGGCGTCTCTGGGACATCCTTGATCCGTACCGCAACAACGTTCTGAAGGCCCTCGACCAGGGCGCCGTCTGCCTCAACATCGACGCCTCGAAGGCGGGTCAGACGATCTCGGCCGAACAGTTGGCCGAGCTCGACAAGACCGACAACTTCGGCGACATCGTCGGCGCGGGCGCGGGCCGCAACTGGGCCCACGTCAATTCGGTCGACTACGACCCGACCGACGACTCGATCATCATCAGCTCGCGCCACCAGTCCGCGCTCATCAAGATCGGCCGCGACCACCAGGTGAAGTGGATCATGGGATCGCCCGACGGCTGGGGCCCGAAGTTCGCCGACAAGGTCCTCAAGCCCGTTGACAAGAACGGCAAGCCCATCAAGTGCGAGAACTCCAAGTGCGAGGGCGACTTCGACTGGACGTGGACGCAGCACACCGGCTGGCGCATCGACTCGAAGTCCAACGCCGACGTCTTCTATCTCTCCGTCTTCGACAACGGCGATGCGCGCGGCATGGAGCAGCCGGCTCTGCCCGAGATGAAGTACTCGCGCGCGGTGATCTTCAAGATCGACCAGAAGAAGATGACCGTCGAGCAGATCTGGGAGTACGGCAAGGACCGCGGCCACGAGTGGTACAGCCCGGTGACGTCGCTTACCGAGTACTACGCGGACAAGGACTCCGTCTTCGCCTACTCGGCGACCGCTGGTGCGAACTACGACCTCAAGACCGGCGCCTTCACGTCAGCTCCGAACCCCTTTATCAACGAATTCAAGTGGGGTGCGAAGGAGCCCTCCGTTGAAATCCAGTTCAAGAGCACCTCAGGCTACCAGGCGATGCCGGTTGACCTCAAAAAGGCCTTCAACTGATATCCGACCACTCCCACTTCGGGCGCGGTGCTCCTCAGTGCGCCGCCCCGTGGAGGGAATCCGCCAAACCACAAACCGCCGCTGCGGCGAAGCTCCTCCCGGAGCCTTCCCGCCGCGGCGTTTTTGTATGACGCGACGCCGTCAGGCGACGGCCGGGCGGCCGTCAGGTCGTGGCGGCACTGCGTGCGGCCTCCTGGGCCGACTTCGGGCGCCAGCCGTAGAGCGCCGCGAAGTGTCTTGAAATCTCCGAGCAGATCCACTGCAGCGGAAAGTCCGCCTGGCTGCGCACGTGCCACATGATCTGGGGATTCCAGTCGCGTATCTCCTCAGGAAGGGTCTCAAAGCTGCAGAGCCGGTGATGCTCGCCGAGCAGTCGGGCGCCCTCGCGCGGCAGGAGCGCGTAGGCGTCCGAATTTTCGAGGAAGTACGGCACCGACATGAAGTACGGCGTCTCCACGAGGATTGGGCTCGGGTTGGGCACCTTCCACGCGATGTCGATGTTGCGGTTGATGGACCGCCACTTCGGGAGCGAGATTGAGACGAACGGATGGGCGGCAAGCTCCCGTGCGGACACGGGTCCGCCGCAGTCCCGCCGGGTGAACGGATGACCGGCGCGAACCACCGCGACGTGGCGGCTGCAGAACAATCTGCGCGAACGGATGTCGCCCGGGAGGTCCTGATCAATGTCGAAGCCGAAGACGAGGTCCGAGGAGCCGTCCCAGAGATTCTCGAGCGACATTCCGGCCGTCGGCCGGATGTGGATCTTGAGCTTCGGGGCCCGCGCATGCAGAAGCGGAATGACGGGGGCGAGGAGCACGCACGCGGCGTTGTCCACCATCTCGAAGACTACCGTCCGGGCAAGCGACTGCAGGGAAAAGCCGTCCTCGCGGGTGAGCCTCTCCATCGCCTCGGCCGCCTGCTGCACCCGGGGCAGGAGCTCGGCCATGCGCTGGGTCGGCACGAGCGAGTTGCCCGAGCGCACGAAGAGACCGTCTTCGAAAATGCCGCGCAGATGCGCGAGCCTGCGAGACGCCTTGGGCGTGAGCCAGGCGAGCGTCATGGCCGTGCGCGTGAGGGACTGCGTGTCGTTCAGAAGGAGCAGAAGCCGGAGATCTTCGTAGGTGAGGTCGTTGATGGGAAGCGTCAAGTGAAGACCTCCTGATGGGTTTGAAAGCCGCATCGGCCAAGCGCAACGCCCGGCCTCCTGCGGAAGTCGGGCGTTTGTGAAGGTAATGCGGAATCTTAGAAGAAGTGCGTGAGGCCCGCCATCACCTGCGACGAGTTGGGGTCGGAGCTGTCCGAGAAGTTCTTTGTGCCGAAGAGTCCGGTGCCGTGCGTCCAGTTGGCCGACGCATAGAGGTGCGTGCGCTTCGAGAGCGGGTACTCGTAGGCGGCGCCCACGAGGTAGCGCTTCAGATTCGTCTCCTGACCGTCCACGACGTGACCCTTGTAGTCCCAGTCGTCGTAGGCGGTCGTGAGGTAGAGGTCGCCGCCCCAGCACTTCACCTGCGCGTTGATGCTCGCTACGTAGCCGTCGAACCCCCGCCCGGCGATGCCGGTCTTGTTGTCCGCGCCTAAGTTCTCCGCACCGATCAGCTTGACGGCTGTGTGCACGGGCGTGCCCGGCGCGTTGTAGACGTTTTCGAAGACCTGTCCCATGACGAAGAGGCGCACGGAGGGATGAACGAGGAAGTTCGCCGTGAGGCTCCCGATCGTGGTGTCTTCGCCGTAGTTCGCCCCCGTCTTGCGGCTGTTCATGATGCGGTCGATCACGCCGACCACGGTGAGCTTTTCCGACTTCCAGCGGAGGGCTGCGGCGACGCGCCGGGTGTTGTCGTGAAGCTTCGTCTCCTCAACGCCCGGGACGGGGTTGCTGCCGGTCTGGAAGGAGTACTGAGCGAAGAGCTGCAGTCCCCCGGCGATCTTCGGCGAAGCGTAGGAGACGGTGTTGTCCAGTCGGTCGCCGCCCACCATCCAATGCACGCCGCCCGAACGACCCCAGCCGAAGCCGAACGGCGTCGCCTCCAAGCCGAAGATGCCCCAGTGGCCGAAGGGTGAGGAGAGCGCGCCCATGCGGCCGACGGCGAGTTCGCCCGCTGGACCGTCGAGCGCAAGCGAGGATTCGCCGCCCCAGAGGCGGTTGAAGCGCATCGTACCGTTGTCGGATTCGAAGAGATTCTCGAGGAGCATCTTCACCTTGACGCCTCCCCCGAGATCCTCCGAGCCCCGGATGCCGACGCGCGGCCCGAGGTTGATGCCGAACTCCTCCCGAGCGGAGGTGGTCGACCCGGCCGTGCCCATCTTGTTGTGTTCAACGATGATGCCCGTGTCGACGATGCCGTAGACCTTGAAGTCCGCGGCCTGCGCCGTTGAGAGAAGCGCGGCGAGAACGGCCGCCGCGCAGGCCTTGAGTGCAGAGTGATTCGTGGGGGAGAGCGTCATGACCGTGCTCCGTTGGTTGCGTGAGGATGAGCGCCGCCGCGAGGCGCGCCCCGGAGGGTGCGCTTCGTGGTCAGGCGGATGGTTGGGGGAGACGGGTGACGTCAGTCGGGGTTGAAGGCCTTCTGCGCCGAGAAGGCCCAGGCCTGATAGCCGAAGGTGTCCTTCATGTGGATCACGACGGCGGGCTCCTTCTCACCCCAGTTGAACTCGGTGAGGTAGGGCGAAGGCATCGCCTTGCCCTTGCTCACGCGCATGCCGGCGGTCGAGAAGTACCCGACGATCGAGTCCTTGTCCGGCGCGTATTCACACAGGCCCGTGACGGGCGAGAAGTACTCGTGGCCCTTCTCTTCGCCGTAGGTCCACACCTGCTCGATCGTCTTCTTCGCCTCGTTGACGCGGTAGACCACCAGGCGCGTGTACTTCATGTCCGGCAGCGGCGGCTGCTCCATGCCGCGGCCGTCGCCGTTGTCGAAGACCGTGAGGAGAACCTCGCCCTTCTTCGACTTCTCATTGATGCGCCAGGCGGTGTGCTGCGTCCAGGTCCAGTCGAACCTCTCCCCGCAGTGATTGGCAAACTTGTCGCAGGCGATCGGCTTGCCCGAGGTGTTGACCGGCGTGAGGAGCAGATCGGCAAAGGGCTTCTTCCAGCCTTCATGGCTGCCGATGATCCACTTCACCTTCTTGTCGCGGCCGATCTTCACGATCGCCGACTGATGGCGGGAGCTCACGATGATCGAGTCGTCGGTCGGGTCGTAGTCCACCGAGTTGACGTGCGCCCAGTTCCGGCCCGGACCGGTGCCGAGGATGTCGCCGAAGTCGTTGGAGGCGTCGAGCTTCGCGAGCTCTTCGGCGGTCATCGTCTTGCCGGCCTTGTCCACGTCGATGTTGAGGCACACTGCGCCCTGATCGAGCGTCTTGATCACCGTGCTGCGGTACGGGTCGAGGATGTTGTTGAGGTTCCAGTCGTCCACGACCTCGCCCGCCTCATCGACCTCAATGACGACGTCGCGGATGGTGCGGACGTTGCGGCCGTCGGCGCGCTTGTAGTTCGCGTCGGAGACGCGGATCAGGTAGTGGCCGTTCTCCATGGGCTCCATGGCGTGCGAGAAGTCGTCGTAGCCCTCGGGAAGCAGACGGTTCCAGATGCGGCGGCCGAGGATGTCGTACTTCACGTAGCGCTGACCGTAGCCCCAGGTGAGGGCGCCGTCCTTGTTCTGACGGAAGCCCATCATCACGCCGCCCCATTCGATCGAGTTCGGATCAAAGATGGTGTCGGGCATCAGGTACCAGCGCAGCGCGCCCGTGGAGTCGATGATGCCGACCTCGGGGTAGCCGCCCCACTGCAGGGCGCCGCCCGCCGGGTTGTTCCAAACCGCGCGTCCGGCGCGGGGATTGTTCTCGAGAATGTTGTTGACGAGATAGAGGCGGTCCTTGAACTTCGGCGCGCACTTGAGCACCTTCGCCTGGAACCAGCCGCCCGTCTGCAGGTCCGTGCCGTCGCTGCCGACGAAGGCGGGGCCGCAATAGATCTTGTAGGACTCCTTCACGCGCTCGACCGTACGGGCCGCATCGTTCGAGATGCGGTCATATTCGACCTCGACCGTGTTCTGGTAGTCCGGGTAGAGCCCGAAGACGGGGATGCCGCCGTGCGTGCGGCAGAAGCGGTCGGCCACCTTGTAGACGATCTCCTGGCCGTTCTCCTTCGGCACGATGCGCACCGAAGCGTTCCTCAACTCATATCCGCCGTTGCCGATCACGGCCGTAAGCGGCGCGATCTTGTAGGGATTGACGAAGACCTCGCCGATCTTGCCCTGCGCCTGGAAATGAACGGCGGGACCGGACGGACCGCCCGCAGCCCGCGCGGCGGCGGAAACGGAAAGAGCGAGCGCGGAAAGCAGGAACTGGCGCTTCGAGATGAGCATGAGGAATCTCCTTCAGAACTGCGGCCGGGAGGGAACCGTTTCCCCCCGAAACGTGATGATTAATTTAGATAATCAACCGGATAGTGGAAATTCGTACATACGGAGCCGGAGCCTCCTCCGGGACGAAAACGGCGTTTTGCTCGACGAAAAGAACTAACCACAAGGAAGTAGGTTCAGGCGCATTCCCCAAATGATCCGGGCCGAGCCGCCGCATTCCCCGAAAGGTCGCCCCGCCCTCCTGCCGCATCAGTGCGGTGAACGCCCTGCGTCCCCGGGGATTACGACGAGGAGAGCGTCCGCGGAGCGCTCCGCCGCCTCCTACACTTTTTCGGGACCGGAGCCGCCGCCGTGAGCTCGACCGTCCTTGCGGGCGCCGCAGCGCTCACGCCCGCTTCGGCGAAGGTGATCAATCCGATGCCCGACCGTTGGGACGAGACCTACGACGTCGTCGTGATCGGCTCGGGCTTCGCCGGGCTCGCCGCCGCGATCGTGGCGCGTCTTGCGGGCGCAAGCGTCTGCGTCCTCGAGAAGATGCCGTGATCGGCGGGAACTCCGTCATCAACGGCGGCATCATGGGCGTTCCGGGCACGCCCATGCAGAAGAAGGATGGTCTCGAAGACTCGCCAAAGGAGCTCGCAACATGCCTGCGGACGCACTTCAAGAAGAGTGAAGACGCCATCCCGATGCTGCGCCGCATCTGAGGGCTCCCCGAAAGTTTTGTACAACGTAGAAATACGGATTAAAAAACGACTTCACTAGAACCGCGAATTTCTCTCAGACGGGTACACTCGGCGCTCGAAGCGGAGCTGAATATTTCCTTCCGAGCGCCTGTTGAGCGTCGCCGGGGGCAGTCCTTTTCAGGCGGCGTCAGAGCCGATTCCGGCGTCTGAGTCCGAGCGGCAAGCATAGCCTCCCGCTCAAGCGTTTTCTTGTTCTTCGAGTCCTTCGGGCGGCCGCGTCCCCGTTTGGGCGCCAGTGCCGCTGCAGCCCGGACTTCACGTTCGAGCGTCTTCTTGTTCTTGCTCCCCTTGGAATAGCCATTTCCATGTCCTGAATTTTTGAGGTCGGCACTTGTCGACCTCATTTTTATGGCGCTCCCGCCGCATGTGATCTTCTCCCAACGGATCGCGACTCCGTTCGGCGGCGTCGATCCAGAACGACGGCCTCCAACAGGGCAGCGTGAGGGGGTGCCGGACGTCGCACGCATTGCCGTGCAGTCGGACTCCTCGGAGGTCATGGACTGCCCGCCTGCCGGAGGCTTGCCGGACGGAATGCAACGGGGAGCGGCCGCGACTGGCGGCTCGCTCCCCATTTGCATTCAAAGTCTTCGAAGAAGTTCGCGCCCGAAGCGCCGGCAATCACGGCACCTGGTAGGTGTACGAATGACACTGACCGCAGTAATTGACGCCGGGCTTGTGTCCCTTGTGGCATTCCGTACAAGGCAGCACCCCTTCGTGCTGTGCGTGCGGGTTGACCTGATAGCGCCCGTCGGTCTTCTTGATCATTGCCTCGTAGTCGCCGTGGCAGTCCACGCAGACGTCGTAGTCGCCGGACTGCTTCACCTTGTGGTCGGGCGTATGGCAGCTCTCGCACTTGAGGCCTCGCGCCATATGACGGTCAGCGAGAAACTTTCCCTGTGCTGGAGCGGGAGCCGCATCCGCGGCCCAGATCTCTCCGGAAGCAAGGAGACCGAATGCAGCGAGAGCAAGAAGCGTGGTTTTCAGTGGGGTCTTCATGATTTGTTCTTTTTGAGGAAGAGTGAACGAGGGGAGCGAAACCCGATGAGAGCCCGCTCCCCTTCTCCGCTTCATGCAGGTGCCGCATCAAAGCGGCTTCCTGCCCGCGTACGGACCGCGCCTCAGACGGCCGTGTTCGGCAGCTTTGCCACGATCTTGCCGGTGTTGCGCCCATAGACGAGGCATTCCGTCAGGTTGCCGCCGCCTTGGTAGACGAACTTCAGCACCGAAGCGATCTCACCAACACAGTAGAGATGCGGAATGGGCTTGCCCTCCCAGGTGAGCACGCGGCGGTCGGCGTCGGCAAGCAGGCCGCCCTTCGTGTTCGGACCGCCGGCAACGAGCGGCATCGCATAGAAGGGGCCGGCTTCGACCTTGCCCAACGTCGCAGGACGACGATTGAAGTCCTCATCCTTCTTCTCGTCGCAGAACTTGTTGAAGCGAGCGACCGTTTCGACGAGGTTCTCCGGGACCATGCGGTTCTTGTTCTCCGGATGGTTCTTGACCTTCTCAGCGAGCTCCTCGATGGTGTCAGCCTTCAGAACGAGGCCGGACTTGATCGCCTCTTCGTTCTTCGCGTCCCACTGCACCATGTCGTAGCCCACGACGGAGATGCCGAGAGCAACGAGCGGCATGCGGTTGCGCAGCGTCTCGTCGAAGATCATCCAGGACGGGGTGCGCGGATAGGCGAGCGTGGTAATGTTGAATTCGACCGCGGCCTTGTAGAAGAAATAGCGGCTCGGGTTGTCGGTCACCTTCGTCTCGGCTTCATAGCGCTTGCCGAAGTTGTCCACCACGATCGAGTTCGGGGCCCCCACGGACGGCGTAATCGAACCGATCCGCATGCCGTTGAAGCGCTTCTGCGTCGGGACGATCACGCGCGCGGCGGCCTTGCCGACCTTCTGCAGACCGGCGCCGGCGGCCATGCCCATTGCGATGCCGTCGCCCGTGTTCGAAGTGGTGCCGTAGAAGGCCCATCCTTCGACGCCCGGCCCTTCAAGGAAGGCCTGGCGCATGGGCTTGCTGTATTCGTAGCCGCCCGTGCAGAGCACGACGGCCTTCTTCGCGCGGACGTTGACGGTCTTGCCCTTGTGCGTGGCGGCGACGCCCACGACGTCGCCCTTGGCGTTCTTGTAGAGCTTGAAGGCGGGGGTCTCCCACTCGACCTTGATCTTGTCGCCCTGCTTCTTCACGCCTTCCTCCAGGCAGCGCCAGAAGGCCTCGCCGGAGCTCGTCTCAAGCTTCGGGCTGTGGTACGAAGGCTGATTGAAGTTCTTCATGCGCTTCGAGTAGGTCGCGCGGTAGGCGTTGTACTTGCACTCCTTGGCGCCCGGGAAGTTCGGGAACGAAGCCTTGTTGAAGCCCGGCTGCGAGCCGCCGATGAATTCCGGATCAAGACTCTGGAGGAAGTCGAGGTTCGTGGGCGAGAGTTCGGCCCAGAGCTTCGCACATTCGACGGAGTACTCAGGCATTTCGCCCTCTTCCTTCCAGGGAATGTTTTCGCCGGAGAACATGGCCTGCGCGTAGTCCTGCAGAGCCTTCTTGTCGCCGTCCTTGAACGGGCAGTGGAAGATGCCGCCCGACATGCGGGTGTTGGAGATGTGGGCGTTTTCAGGGTTCTTTTCGAGCACGAGAACCTTGGCGCCGTTCTGGGCCGCAACGATGGCGGTCGTCGCACCGGCGCCACCGTAGCCGCAGACCACGACGTCGGCGGTCATGTCCCACTTCTTCGGCAGATCGGCCGCCTGGGCCTCACCGGCAAAGAGGGCCGCCGGAGCGGCAACTGCAGCGGCCGTACCGCCGAAGGCGCCCTTGAGGAAATTGCGGCGATTCGTAGTCATGTTCACTTCTCCTTTCTCTTCGGCGGCCGAGGGAACGCGCGCCACCGCGGCTTTTTCGCCGCTCTGCGCATCCGCTCTCGACCTCCTTTAGTGGTCCGGCGTGCGGCGCATTGTCTTCGCGCCGCCGCTCTTTTGAACGAGACTTACTTTAGGAGGAGGCCACCCGCACGACATCGGCCGAAGGGACCTTGACAAACTCTGAGAATCGGAGATGAATGCCGCCCGTTAATCTCCCCTCTGAACCAAGGAAGGCATACGTGCAGCGCCGAGTCCGGCGAGGCGGCCGAAGACCGCTGCACAGTTGAGGCCGTTGGCGCCGATGCGCGTGCGGCCGTGAACATTGCCGGTGGCGGCGCCGGCCGCCCAGAGTCCGGGAACGGGCTCTCCCAAAGGACTCAGCGCTCGGGCGTGCTCGTCGATTCGTATTCCGCCGAGCGTGGAGTGCACGCGCAGATGCAGTCCCGTGGCCCACAACGGGCGGGCGCGCAGCCGCTCTCGGGCAACCGACGAGGTCATGGAATCACGAAAGGCATCCAGATCAAGTCCAAGCACACGAGCGAGCGCCTCGGGGGTCTGCTCGCGATAAGCCTCTCCGGCATAGAGCCCGCGATAGAGATTCTTCTGCTCATGGGCGTCGAAGGAGCGCACGGCATCGGCGTCGGCAATCGCCCAAGCGGGCGAGCCTGCTCTGAGAATCGCTTCGGCCACCTCCGCGCGCGATCCCGTTTCATCAACGAAGCGCCGGCCGAGGTGGTCCACCATGATCATGCGCTGCGGGATGTAGTCAAGGCGGATGGGAAAGCCCATGCCCGCACGGCTTCCCGGCACGCATTCAATGAACCGGAGGTTGACGATGTCGGCACCGACCCGGCGCGCCGCCTCAAGCATTTCGCCCGTGGATCCCGGAGAACTGTCCACCGGAAGCTTTGCCAAGTCGGGAGAGGCTTCCGCAACCAACTTTGGATTGGCTCCGTACCCGCCCGAAGCAACCACCACACCGCGACGGGCACGGACGCGATGAAGCACTGCGCCGCTTCCCGAGCGCATCACGACAAGAGCCTCAGAAACGCCCCCCGACGCCTCGTCCCGCATGAGACGCACAACCGCCGCATTCGTCCGGATCTGTACGCCTGCGGCGAGGGCGGATTCTGAAAGTGCCCGGATCCAACCCGTGCCGCGCGGCAGAATCGGCTTGTGGGCGCGCGGGAACATGCTCCCGTAGACCTCCATGACCCGCGGCAGGAAGGCAAGCCCGTGGGCTTCGAGCCAGGAGAGCGTTTCGCCGGCTCCGGAGGCAAGGGCGTGAACCACCGCAGGCGTACTGAAGCCTCCACTCACCGCAAGCATCTGCGCGCAGAAGGCTTCAACGCTGTCGGTGATTCCCTGCAGCCGCTGCCGCGCAGGATCCACCGCGTTGTAGTAGCCCCCGGAGATGAGCGTGTCCCCTCCCAAGGCGGAGGCCTTTTCCAGAAGAAGCACCTTCGCGCCCGCCTCCGCAGCCGCGACCGCTGCACAGAGGCCGGCTGCACCGCCCCCCACCACAAGCACGTCGGTGACGAGGTCCGGGTTCTCGAGCGCACCATCCTCCGTATGAAAATCTTTGACGGGCAGACTTTCCGTAAAGAAGGAGATCGGATCGGCCCTGGCAGTCATGAAGGCGGAGCCCGAAGTCAGCATGCCGACGGCACCCAACATCAGCAGAGATCTGCGGTCAAACCGCGGACGCGTCCTCGTCATGATCGTCCTCCGACACCTCCGGCAAGAACTTCGGCCTCATGGAGTTCGTGTACAAAGTCGGCAAGCTCGACGGCGTTTGCAAGCTCAAGCTTCTCGAGAATTGAAGCGCGCTGCGACTTCACCGTGCGCTCAGCGACGCCGAGCACTTCAGCGATGACGCTCGTCGTGAGGCCCTTTGCAGCCATGGACGCCACTTGTTGCTCTGCAGGCGTAAGCCCGTCCCATGACGCCTGGAGACTCCGCGCCCAGGCGACCGAGCGGCGACGTTCGAAATTCGCCTCAACCGCACCTTCGATTTCTGCGAGAAGCTTCTCCGTGTCGGGCGGCTTCACAAGGAAGGTCCTTGCCCCATGCTTGATTGCCTCAACGGCCATTTCGATGTCGCCGTGGGCGGAGAGAAAGATCACAGGCAGATCGACGCCACGCTCGTTCATCTCCCGCTGCAATTCAATTCCCGTCATGCCCGGCATGCGCACGTCAAGCACGGCGCAGCCCGGCTCCGAAAGATCAGAGGCGAGGAAGTCCGCTCCGCTCTGGAAGGCACGAACGCGCCAGTCAGCCATCTCCAGAAAGACTGAAAGTGCGCGAAGCACCGTCGGATCATCGTCCACCAGGCGCACGACGGCCCGGCTCTTCTTCTCATCAGGAAGCATTGTGCTTCTCCTCTTGCAGGATGTTGCCCAAGCCCGCAGGCGTGCGGAGCACCAGAGTTGCGCGCAGCCCCTGCGGCTCGATTCGTTCGAACTCCAAGTGTCCGCAGTTGCGCTCGGCTATCGCCGTGGCGATGGCAAGTCCGAATCCCAGACCGTCCGTCTTCGTGCTCGCCCCCGTTCTGCCGAGCCGGTTGAAGACCTCGTCGGAGAGCCTCGGTCCGTTGTCGGAAACCATGAGTCGGCATCCATCTGGCGTCTTTTCGACGCAAAGCCACACGCGGCCATCCGGTACGCCGGCAGCGGCAGCCAGAGCGTTCTTCAGAAAGTTGAGGACCACGAATTGGATTTCGAACGGGTCGGCAAGAATCGGAGCGGCGGGGAGATCCCCAAGCACTATCGGAACGCCTGCGCTCTGCGCAAGCCCGACTGCATCCCGCGCAATCTGCGAGAGGTCGCAGAGCACCGGAGTGCGCTTTTGCTTCTTTGCATAGGACCGGACATGCTCGACGATGTCCGAGGAGCGCTTCACCTCGTCGCCGATGGCGTCGAGAAGCCCCTCCGCCTTGCCGCCGCACCGTCCGTCCTTCGAGAGGAGCATTCTCAATGCGCCCGCGTAGAGTGAAATGTTCATGAGGGGCTGCTTGATCTCATGCGCGAACATCGAGGAGAGCTGCGCCACGATCGAGGTCCGCTCGAGCGAGAGGAGCTTCTGCCGCGCATCCTGCGCCTCGTCGTAGAAGCGCTTCGTCTGCTGCAGGGATTCGGAGAGCTCCTCGGTGCGTCGACGCACAAGAAGATTGATCGAGACGATGTGAAAGAGCACCGCCAATACAAGCCCGAGACCCAACAGGATTTCCGTGCGCCACCGCGCCCAGAGCGCGGCGGGACTCATGTCGCGCAGATGCGCGAAGGGCCCGGTCTTGAGCGTGCGCAGCAGATCGAACGTCTGCCGGAAGTCGTTGCAGACCGTCCAACGAAAGTCGTGGTTCTTTTCGGGCATCGAAAGAAGCGCCACCGTGACGGCGCGCACAACGTCCGAGGAGGCGCTCGGAAGCGACGCGAAGACGACATCCGGATAGCGCTCGGTGCTTCTGACGCACCCGCCGTCGGCCGGACGCTCGTTGAGAATCCGGAAGTCCCGTCGATTGATCAATCCGTCGGCGAGGAGCCTCTCGTATTCACAGGTGGAGAGCACGCCCGCGTCGGCGACGCCGAGCTTCACGAGGGCGGCTACGTCGGGGATGCCGTATTCGGTTTCGAGGACATCGCGGAAGAACCGGTCGGGGTCGAACCCTTCTCGGGCGAGCTCGCCCTGGGCGATGAGCCAGCCGTCGAAGCTCGTGCGGTCTGAGACGGCTACGGTGCGGCCCTTCAACTCGGAGAGCGAATTTGCTCCGTCGCCGCGCCGAACGATGAGGGTGGAGGCCACGGTGCGCGAGACGTCCGCGCTCGTTCTCGGCTCGCGCGTGGCGATCTGGTGCGCGCCTGCCGAATCGAGAAGACTCACGAACGCCGACCCCGAGACGACGAGGAAGTCGGGCTTCTCGTGCCGGATGCCGCCCTCGACGTCGCGCCAGTCGATCTCGACCATCCGCAGCTTCAGGTCAGGAAGCGCGGCGATCAGGTGGTCGATCGTCGGCGAATAGACGTTGATGTAGAAGTCGGGAGAAAACGTGTCCACCAGCGCGATCGTCACCGTCGGACGGCCTTCGCCCGCCGCAGCCGTCACGGGCTGCAGCAGGCCGGCGAGGATCGGGAGGACGAGGAGAAGAAGGGTGCGCATGCCGTTGAATCTACTCCGGTTCGTGCGCGGCTCCAACATGGGCTCGGGGGCTTCCCGGGCCGCCTCCCCGTCGTCACACGAGCTCGTACGTCGCCGACTGGATCGGGAGCGCGAGGTTCGGGAGCACCCGCTCCAACAGAATTCCCTCGCGGTTGTCGCCCTGGTAGCCGAAGGTGGCGCGGATTCCCTGCAGGATGAACTGCGCGGCGCGGTCGAGCGCAATCGGAAGGCTGTCGCCCTGCAGAAGCGCCCCGGTGACGACGCTCGTGAAGGCGTCGCCCGTTCCAGGGTAGTGCGCGGGCATGTACTGACAGGTCACCTTCCAGGTGCGGCCGTCCGAGCGGCTGCGCGCGATCACGGACGTGAGCGAGGGCTGCCCCTGCACGGGCACGCCCGTAATGATCACGGTGTCGGGCCCCCCTTCGGAGAGTTCAATGATCGCGTCCTTGAGTTCTGCGTCCGAGCATTCACTGCGGTACGGACGCCCGAGAAGCGCGAAGAGCTCCGTGAGGTTGGGCGTCAGTACGTCGGCCTTCTTCGCGAGAAGACGCATCTCCGCGACCATCTCCTCGGTCATCTTGCTGTAGAGCCTGCCGTTGTCGCCCAGGACCGGGTCCACGACCACCAGGGTGTCGGGCTTGCGGAAGCGGTCGATGAAGTTCGAGACGATCTGCGTCTGGCGCGGAGAGCCGAGGTATCCGGAGTAGATCGCCGAGAAGTCCACCTTCAGGCGCTCCCACTCGCGGATGATCTTCTCCATTTCGTCGGTGAGGTCGAGAAAGCTGAAGTGCGGATACTGCGTGTGGTTCGAGAGGATCGCCGTCGGCAGCGGACAGACGTCGAACCCCATGGTGGAGAGAATCGGGATCACGACAGTGAGCGAAACGCGGCCGACGCCTGAAAGATCATGAATGGCGGCGACGCGGCGGACGCTGCGGATGTTGTGCATGGTGACGGACTCCGGTTGGGAATGCATGGGGGCATTCTAGCCACGCCCATCCGGGCCGCCCATCATGCTTCTCTCAGGTTTTGCTCAAGGGGGGCATCCCGTCCATCAAGAAAGGCGCTGAGCCTTTGCGGCGCGCCCTTTCCGCACCAACGCCGCCTTCGTCGGATCGTAGATGAGCCCTTCGGCGTCGCCCTTTTCTATGTGGGTGATGAGTTCATCCACTACGTTGAGCGGCACCATGTACCACTCGTGCGGCCGGATGAGCTTCCCGAAGCGGTCCTTCACCGTGATGTCGAGCTGCACCTGCGCGAAGACGTCGTGCAGCAGCGATTCGAGCTTTATCGCGTCGATGCCGTAGACGTTGTAGGTCGCGACCGTCTCCACATCGGCCATCAGATACGTGGGGCTCATCGCGGCTCCGGCCAAACGCTGCTTCAAGGAGGTCGTCGTCACGCCGATCTTGTGGATGATGTCGCGGTGTTGGGCGATCACCGGGTCCGAGGACAAGCTCCTCAGTACGTAGATCGTTCCGTTCGCCGTGAAGCCCTCGGTCGTCTCTCCGAAAAGCCCGCCGAGCTCAGCCTCCGAAATGCCGCGGGCGGAAGGGTCTCCGTACATGGCGCGCTGAAACGACCGTACGAGGAGGTTCGACTCCGTGCCGTTCGCGAAGATCACCCGCATGCGGGCGTTCGGTCGGTTCTGTGCGGTCTTGAAGAAGTCGCCCATCTCCGCCACATAGGCCATCTGGCCGTTGAGCACGTAGAACTCTCCGGGCGAAACCTTCTTGCTCTCACCGCCCTCGAGCGCGTAGTAGTGGCGCCTGCCTGACTTCAGATCGAACGTTACGGCATCGAAGAGGCGTTTGAACCGCTCAAAGTCCTTGCAGGGCTTGCGGTCGGCGACCAGATCGGGCTGCGTGCGCTCTTCATAGGTTCGGACATGCTCCAGATCAAAGAGGTCGCAGTCGGCGTCGTCCTCCGAGAGAAGATCCGCCAACTCGTCGTCGTCCAACTCGTCGACGGACACCTCCTTGGGCACCTCCATTCTCAGAATGCCCGCTTCGTCATGCCCTTCAAGAGAATCAAGGCACTTCTGCTGCGCCTTGATGGCCTCAAGGCGGATGGCGAGCAGCCGCTCGAAGATGTCGGGAGCGGTCGTAGCGGGCAGCCTCTTCTTCTGTTCGTAGAAGCGCTCGATGTCCTCGAACCCGGCGAGGATGCGCTCCTCTTCGGGAGTGGACGACTCCTTCTTTTCCTTCGGCTTGAATTCGGCAAGCTCCTCGGCGAGTTCATCGAGCGTCAGGTCGTAGGCATCCTTCTCAATCTCTTCGGTCATGCTCACCCTCACTTCTTCGCGTCGTAGACGCCTTCAGACTTGTACTTCACGAATGCGCGGGCGCCTTCGGCGATGAGCGCCTCCCAGGGGTCCGTCGAGGTGGCGCTCGGCATGCGCTTGTGGACCTGCTTGAATTCGACCGCGCGGCGGGCGTAGATCTTGGCGTCCTCCGGCGTGATCTTGCTCCGCTTGGTCTTCACCAAAGCGGCAATCTGACGCAGGCGCTCTTCGTTCATCGTCTTGGAGAGAACCGCGTAGGCCTCCTCAAACGGGTTGATGGCCTCAATCATGTCGATGTTGAGCTCGCGGACGTCAAGGGCGTACCGCTTCACGCTGTCGACAAAAGACGTGTTGGACTCGAGGTGTACGTTGACGTTGGTTTGGGTCCCCGGCGGCAGATCCTGCGTGCGCTTGACCTCCTGAAGGAGGTTGAGCGCCGATACGGCGTGTTCGCGCACGGCCTCCTGATCGCCCTCCGAAAGGTTCGGGTAGCGCTCCCGCACGATGCGGCCCATCTCCACAACCGTCAGCTCTGCGGGCATCATGTTCTCGTCGAACATGCCGCGCTCAACGATGTGCTTGTCCTGCAGGAAGTCCGCGATGATCTCCGAAAGATCATTGCGGCAGATGGCCTTGGCCTCATCCGACTTGGGTGAGCGCAGCCCCTTGATGTGAACCACCACGCGGTCGTCCTGGACGTCAATGACGGGGGAATCCTTCTTCTCCCCTCCGGAGCCTGGCTTGGTACCGGGAGGCGGCGGATTGACTTCGCCCTCCGGCTTGGCCTTCGGCTTGAACTCAAAGCGGGGAGCGAGCACCTGCTCCATCAGAAGGCTCGCCGAAATGGCCTTCAACGTGTCGTTGACGGCGTCGGCGACGTTCTCCTCCGTGGCGTCCGGTTCGGCGATCAGGTTCGTGAAGCGGGCGTGGGTCTTGCCCGGCGCGTCGCGCGTGGCGCGGCCGATGATCTGAACGACCTCCGTCAGGGAGTCGCGGTAGCCCACCGTCAAAGCGTGCTCGCACCAGATCCAGTCGAAGCCTTCCTTCGCCATGCCGAGCGCGATGATGATGTTGACGTTGTCGCGGTTGTTCGCCTGCTTCGGATCCTTCAAGGCCGTGAGGACGCGGTTGCGCTTCACGGGTTCGTCGTCCACGAGGTCCGCCACCTTGAGGAGATCGCCGTCCTTCGTCCGCACAAGCTGAAACCCCGTGTCGGGATTCGCGCCCTCCCACTTGCCGAGCATGCCGATGATCTGCTCGACCTCTTTGTACTTGTCCTTCGTGCTCTCGCCCGAATTGACGTTCGGGATGTGGATGATCGTGCGCTCCTTCGGATCCAGGACATCGAGGAGGCTGTTGACGTAGCTCCCGTTGTAGAAGTAGTAGCCGATCCCGAGGGATTTCAGATACTCATAGCCGTTCAGCTGCTCGTAGTACGTGTAGGTGACGGTCGTAAACTTCTCCTCGTCCTCAGGCGTGAGGACGGCGTCGGAGTCGCCGCGGAAGTAGGACCCCGTCATGGCGACGACGTGCACCTTGCCGCGCTCGAGAAGCGCCTTCAGCTGGGTGCCGAGCTTGTTCTCCGGATTCGCCGACACGTGGTGGAACTCGTCGATCGCGATCATGCGGTCGTCGAAGGCCTCCGCCCCGAATTTGTCCACGGCGAAGCGGAAGGTGGCGTGCGTGCAGACCAGGAATTTGTCGGCGCTCTTCAGGAACTCGCCCACCGCCGCAACTTTGCCCGACTCAGTGATTGCGGCGTCGCAGAGGCTCCACTTCGGCTCCACCTTCCAGTCGGCCCAGAAGCCGTACTTCATGAGCTCGGTGTTGCCGAAGCTCGCGCCGATCGAACGCTCAGGAACAACGATGATCCCCTGCTGGAGGCCTTGATTCGTCACCTTGTCGAGCGCGATGAACATGAGGGCGCGCGACTTGCCGGACGCCGGAGGAGATTTGATCAGCAGGTACTGCTCGCCGCGCTTGGCATAGGCGCGCTCCTGCATCGGACGCATGCCGAGTTCGTTCGTCTTCTTCGACTTGCCGTTCGCGGCGTAGGCAACGTTGACGGTGGGGATCTTGTTGGTCATTTCTTCTTGTCCTTCAGTTCTCAGCTTCCTTTTTGGCGATCAGCTTGGCGTACATGTCGTAAAGGCGTTCCAGGCGTTCGGAATCGTTCTTGAACCTGCGTCCGATGAAGATGCTTTCAACCACTCCGTCGTTCCACTCATGGGCCTGACGAAGGTCATCCGGCATGTTCTCTCCATCGTAGAGCTCGGCGATCGTTGCAGGGAAATGGCGTTCACGCGCTTCAAGTATTCGTTCTGCCGCTCGGGTGAGATCTTCCTTATTCTGGGTAGTTAGTTTTGGAATCGGGAATGTATGCCATCCAAGAGTATTGCTGTAGCGAAAACGAGTTTCAAGCTTTCCGCAAACAGTCTTCACCCAAACCAAATGCAGACGCGAAGCAATTAAGGCCAAGCACCAAACAGGAGCATCATAAATAGCAAATGCTGAGTTTATCACAATACTGCCTGAGTCAAGCATTCCACATGGCAGGTACGGCCGCCCCTCAGATGAAACTGCAGGCACAACAATCGTTCTGACCTTGCACCTATGCATCTCCCTGAATTGGTGCGGCCTTGTAGCGAGTCGAAGAATAGTGGAATCTCCTTCCGGCGACTTTGAACTCCTTGAATTAAGCGCAGCCTTCAAACGAAACTCTTTAACCGCACCTATCCGCCGAGCAATCTCCTCATTCTCCAACGCCGCCTCGAGATTTTCATTATCGATCCACAAACAATACCGCACAATTCCTTGACAAAACTCTTTAGAGCCCACAAGACGTTTAATCAGCAGCCCCCTACTTACAGAACTCAACCCCAAATAGTCAATCTCTCGCCGGGTAAGTAAAAGATTATTATTATCATACGGCATATTGCCAAACGACATTCGCGGAATCTCCGGCGACAGAGGATCACTCTCCCTATCAACAATAATATTTCCACTCTCCTCGAGGTAAGGTGTAATATTTTTTACAATTTTAACATCGCAATCTATGGAGCCTTCTTTATGAGTGAAGATCAATTTATCGCCAGCAGTCTGTCTTCCAATGCAAACAATAACACAACTAACGCCAGCATTTTTAGATGCTAAATTATTCCACTTAAAAGACGTATACGCAAACTCTATTTCAGCACCAACACCAAGCAAATACTTCCACAATATGCCAACAGACCCGCCCTGACAAATAGAATTGGTAGCCACAAAGGCACATCTAGACCTATCAGCACGGCTGATATAATCCATCCCCTTAACAAACCACCCAGAAACATAATCCAAAGAACGCCACTTGCCGATTCGAGATTCGCAGACGACTCCCAAATCTATTTTTTGCTCGGAACTCTGCCCCTTCTTCCCCACAAACGGAGGATTTCCACAAATATATATTTCTCCTCCTTCATTTTCAAAATCAATCTCCGTCTGCCCCAGTGGAGTACTGAACAAATCATCAGAAGACAACTTGACGCCAGTACCATCCGGCGGACAAATCTCCATCCAATCCAACCGAAGCGAGTTTCCGCAGACGATCCAATTTTTCTTTGCCAACGGCAGGAAGCAGCTTGCCGCAATCGTTTGTCCAAAATAAAGCGAATTGCACTGAAACTCTGCGATCACGAGTGACAGGCGTGCGACTTCAGCAGCGAAGTCCTGAATCTCAATACCGCGAAAATTCGTAATCGGAATCACGCTCGCAGCATTGGGCTCGCCGCGCTCTACGTTGATCTGGTGCTCGATCTCTCGGAGCTGCTTGTAGGCGATCAGAAGGAAGTTCCCTGACCCGCAGGCCGGATCAAAGACGCGGATGTGCGAGAGGCGATTCTTGAGGTTGAGAAGCTTCCTTGAGTTGCCCTTTGCCTCCTCGAACGCCTGACGCAGGTCATCGAGGAAGAGCGGGTTCAAAACCTTCAGAATGTTCGGCACGGACGTGTAGTGCATGCCGAGGTTGCTGCGCTCGGCGTCATTCGCCACGCCCTGGATCATCGAGCCGAAGATGTCCGGATTCACCATCTTCCAGTCGAGGTTGCCGATCTGCACGAGATAGGAGCGGGCGACGCGGGAGAACTTCGGCACCGTCCCGGCGTCCGAGAAGAGCCCGCCATTCACATAGGGGAACTTTGCGGCCCAACGCGGCAGAGGCTCTTCCAACTCCCCCCGCTCCTTCTCCTTCAAGCTCATGGCCCGGAAGATCTCCGCAATCACCTCATGGGTGTTCTCCGTGCCGCGGCCGGTAAGCATCTCAACGGTCTCGCTGAAGAGATGAGGGTCGCCGAAGATGTTCGTGTCTTCGGCGTAGAAGCAAAAGACGAGGCGCACGAGGAAACGGTTCATCTCGTGGCGGAGGCTCCCCTCCTTCCACTCGGGATTCTCACGGAGAAGCTCCATGTAGAGGCGGTTCAAACGACCGATCGCCTTGATGTCGAAGGAGTTTTCGCGAATCGACTGAACGGTCGAAATACCTGCGAGCGGGAGGAAGAAACCGAAGTGGTCGGGGAACTGCGGGTATTCGCAGGCTACGAGCTCCCCGGAGGGAAGATGTTCCGCCTGGAAGAGCACGCCGTCCGTGGCGAGGACGAACTCACACTTGTGCTTCGTCGTCGCGGGGCTGAGTTTCAGCGAAATGAGCCCCGCTTCAACCTTGCCCGGCTCGGTGACCAGAATGTGGATGTTGTTGCGCTGTAGGACGGCGCCCTTGACGTCGGACTTGTTGGTCGATCCTGAACGGAGCTTCGCGAGCGTCGTCTCCTTGTTGTCGTAGGCGGCAAGGAACTGATACGGGAATTCGGCCGCGTCGAAGGGTTGGGCGGCAAGGTCGGAGACGGCGGATTCGATCTCTACGGCGTTCATGACGTGTCTTTACTGAAAAATTGGGAATATGGCGATATGTAGGGGAGTGTTCAGCTCTGGTTCGCCGCCTGCATCAGCTCGAGAACAAACGCCTTCGCCGCTGCGGAGGTCTTCTTGTCGAGGCGGAAGCGGTAGCGGCCGTCCCGGGTGTAGTTCACTTCTTCGAACTCACTCTCCTCGATCTTGCGCGAGATATCGTCCGTTCGGTCAAGCTTGATCTCGACGTAGTAGAAGCTGCGGCGGGGGCGGAAGATCGCGAAGTTGTTCGGCCGCCCGTTAAGCCAGAGCCCCAAGTAGAACTTGTTGTAGCTCAGGACGGCCTTCGGCTCGAAGGCGTGGACGCCCGAAAGGAGCTCGTCCACGCTGTTGAGGACGGTGGCCGACGCCTTCTTCTCCCAGTAGCTTCGGTCGGTCTGCTCGGTCTGCGCGTCGTCGTCGTCCGTGCCGAGGTTCTGCAGGTCGAGCACCCGGGTGAAGAAGAGACCGACCGACCCGTCGGGGTTCTTCAAAGCGGTCATCTTGAGCGCGATCAGCGGAATGCTCTGGTTCAGGAGCGAAATGACGTTGAAGAAGCGGGCAGTGATCTCCTCGGCGACGATCACCGCGACGTGGTCGTAGTTGGGATAGCGCCGGCGCTCGACGTCCCAGTACTCGATCGTGCGGATGATGTGCGTCTCGTCCGTGATGCCGAGCTGAATCTCCACCTCGTAGCGCACGTCCGTGTCCTCGTCCTGCAGCAGGATGTCGAGCCGGCCGCCCGAAGGCTGCGAGCGCTCCTTGTCCTTCAAGACGATCGAAGGGCTCAGGCCGAGGAGCTGCGGATGGTCGGCGATCACCTGCTGCACCCAGGCTTCCGTGATCTCGGGATTGTTCTTCAGGCTGATGGCCTCGATCGGCGAAAACTTAAGCGTACTGCTCGGTGCGGACATGGCTTCGGTCGGAGAAAAGTGAGACAAAAGGGAATTTTACAAAGGCGCCTTCGGCCGCTTCCGCCTCCTCCGCGAAAGCGCCGTGACGAAGAAGCCACGTTGCAGACAGTTCCAACGTTGACGCACTCCCCGCCCTGAAGGACGGGGCTTGCGCGAGGTTGGGTTTTTGGTCACGGCGGGCTTGGTCCGCATGCTCCCCTGAAGCGCTGCTCTGCGGGTTCGCCGCCCCTCAGACAACTGAAGCGCCCGAACCTCACTGAGGGAGATCCGGGCGCTTCATGTTTGCTTTGACGGACTCCGCAGGGGCGTCAGCCGCCGCTTCGCGAAACCCGTCCTCTTCTCAACGAATCCTCAGAGCGAAGCGTTCAGAATCGCCAGAATCCCCTCGCGGTCAAGCGGCCGGAAAGCCCCGTCGAGCGGGAACCAGTGCGCGAGCACATGGTCGGCCATATCGCCGAAGTGCTCGGCCGTGACGCCCATCTCGGAGAGCTTCGCCGGCATGCCGATCGAACGGAAGAACTGAGCGGTGCGGTCGATGGCGGCGTTGGCCGTCACCATCGGATCGTCGTTGTGCGCGAGCCCGAAGATCCGCTCGCCGTACTGCGCGAAGCGCGGCGCCGTCTTTTCGGTGAGGCTCCAGCGCATCCAGTGCGGCGTGATGACCGCGAGGCCCGCACCGTGCGTGATGTCCGTCCAGGCGGAGATCTCGTGCTCGATGCCGTGGCAGGGCCAGGGCGAAGGCGTGCGCCCGATCGAGAGCAGCCCGCAGCAGCCGAAGGAGCTCGCGAGCATGAGTTCCGCGCGCGCCTCGTAGTTTTCAGGCTCCTTGAGCGCGACCGGCGTGTACTTCATCACAGTGCGGATCATGCCCTCGCACATGCTGTCGGAGAATTCGTTCCCTTCAGCGACGAAGTACTGCTCGAAGGTGTGCGAGAGGATGTCCGAAGCGCCCGCAGCCGTGTGCCAGGCGGGCACGGTGAAGGTGTAGGTCGGGTCGAGGATCGAAGCGATGGGGAAGAGGTTCGGGGCGGCGAGGCAGAGCTTCTCGTTCGTCTCCGGGTTCGAAATGACGCCCGAGTTGTCGTAGTCGCTGCCCGTCGCGGCGAGCGTGAGCACGGCGAAGAAGGGCACCGTGCGGCCGATCTTTGAGGAGTCGTACATGAGGTCCCAGGCGTCGCCCTCGTAGTAGACGCCCGCGGCGATGCACTTCGTGCCGTCGATCACGGAGCCGCCGCCCACGGCGACCATGAAGTCGATCTTTTCCTTGCGGCAGAGTTCGATCGCCTTCCTCAGCGTGCCGATCTTCGGATTGGGTTCGATGCCGCCGAATTCAAAGACCTCGAGCCCAGCGAGCTGCTTCTTCACGTCGGCGAGCAGGCCGCTCTTGACGACCGAGCCGCCGCCGTAGGTGATGAGGACGCGGCTGCCGCGCCCCGCGACCAACTTGCCCAATTCTTCAATACGGCCCTTGCCGAAAACCGTGTGGGTGGGAAGATAGAGATCAAAAGGCTGCATTTTGGGGTCCTTATTCCTCCATTCAAAAGCCGCCGGCATCCATACCCGGATGCCTGTGCGGCGTTCTTTGCGATGACGGAAATGGTATGCCCCGCGCCCCCGGATGCAGAAGCCGGATTCTTTCCACAGACTGCCTGATTCTCTCAACCCGAGCCCCGGGTCTCGACAAAAATACGACGCCCGGGGCTTCCGAGTTGGGGAAGCGCCCGGGCGCGGGAGGGAGAGCTTGAGCTCCGGGGAAGCTGCGCCCCCCGGAGAAGCCCTCGAGCTGCAGCGGGAATCAGTCGGCGCCGAGACGGCGACGCACGATCGACACCCAGAGGGCGGCGCCCGCCGCGATCGAGCGGTCGTCGAAGTCAAACTTCGGGTTGTGGAGGTTCGTGGCGCCGTAGGGCGCCTGACCACCAAGGAAGCAGAAGGCGCCAGGCACCTCGCGGGCGAGGAAGGAGAAGTCCTCGCTCGCCATCTGCGGGAGTTCGGCGAAGGCGGCCTTTGAGTCGCCCAACGCCTCCTTCGCGGCGGCGAGGAGATCGTCGGCGAGGTGGGGCTCGCTGATCAGAACCGCGGCGCCCGCCTTGAAGACCACTTCAGCCGTGCAGCCCACCGACTCGGCGACGGCCTTCGCGACCGTCTCCATGCGGCGGCGGATGAGCCTGCCCGTCTCCTCGGCGAAGAAGCGCGTGCAGCCCGTGAGCTCGGCGGTCTCAGGGATGATGTTGTTCGCCGAACCCGTGTGGATCGTGGTGACGGACACCACGGCCGAATCGAGCGGAGCGACGTTTCTCGCAACGATCTGCTGCATCGCCGTCGTGATGAGCGCGGCGGCAAGCGCCGCGTCGCAGGAGAGCTGCGGGGCGGAGGCGTGGGCGCCCCTGCCCTTCACGTGGATCTCGAAGAAGTCCTGGCCCGCCATCGTGGGGCCGCGGCGGCAGCGCACCTCGCCCACGGGAACGTCCGTCCAGTTGTGGAAGCCGTAGATCTCGTCGACGGGGAAGCGCTTGAAGAGGCCGTCTGCGATCATCGCGTGAGCACCGGCCGAATTCTCCTCGCCCGGCTGGAAGATGAAGACCACGGTGCCCTTGAAGTCGCGGTGCGCCGCGAGGTATTCGGCGGCGGCGAGGAGCATCGTCATGTGGCCGTCGTGGCCGCAGGCGTGCATGAGCCCCTCGACCTTCGACTTCCAGGGGCATTCGCCCATTTCGGTGATCTTGAGGGCGTCCATGTCGGAGCGCAGCCCAATGCGGCGGCCGGGCCCGAGCGAACCATCGAGCACGCCCACGACGCCGTGGCCGCCCACGCCGGTCGTCACGTCGATGCCGAAGGAGCGGAGCTTGCCGGCCACCTGCTCCTCCGTCCAGACCGTCTCGAGCCCGAGCTCGGGATGTTCGTGAAAGCTGTGCCGCCAGGCGGCGTATTCAGGCGTGCGGGCCTCGAACTCGGAAAGAATCGACATGGGTTGTTCGCCTCCCTAAGGGATATCACGGAAAAGTGTCAGAGGCGATGATTATGCGCCCGCGGCCGGAGGGTGACGCGCATCCCCCGGGAGTCGAGGCGGGAGACCTGCGGCGGGGTCACCCATGCGCGGGAAGAAGATCCGCCCCCTCGAACGCCCACCGCCGAGCCCGGCATGCGCCCGGACGCTTGGGAAGCGCAGAATGCACTCCAGGCCCCGTCACCCCTGCGGACGTCAACGCCGCACGCCGGGACGCCAATTGAAACCCCGAAGGAGGAGAACATGCTCGAAGCCTATCTCGCGGACTTGAAGGAAGTTGTCGACCTCGACTGCGGCAGCGGCAACTGCGCCGGCGTCACCCGCGTTGCCGAAATCATGAAGCAGCACTACGAGTCGATCGGCTTCACGGCCGAGCTCGTGGACGTCGGCCCCAAGGCGGGCCGCGGACTCTTCGCGACGAACAAACCCGACGCCGAGACCTTCGACATCATGTTCAACGCCCACCTCGACACGGTCTACCCGGACGGCACCGCCGCGGCGCAGCCCTTCCGGATCGAGGACGGCCGCGTATACGGTCCCGGGTGCGCGGACTGCAAGGCGGGCGTAATCGCGATCTATCACGCGCTCAAGAACGCCCGGAAGGAGGACCTCGACCGTCTCGCGGTCGCCGTGGTCTACAACCCGGACGAAGAGATGAGTTCGCTCTCATCTCGCCCCTGGCTCGCAGCAATGGCGAAGAAGTGCCGCCGTGCGGTCGTCTCCGAACCGGGCCGTGCAAGCGGCGCCTTCGTGCGCTCGAGAAAGGGCCGCTCGGTCTGGAGCGTCACGGTGCACGGCGTCGCCGCACACGCGGGCAACAACCCGCAGGACGGGCGCTCGGCGATTCTCGCCGCCGCCCGCTTCACGATCGCCGTGAGCGCCCTGCAGGACTACGAAGGCAAGGGAACGAGCGTCACGGTGGGCGTGATCTCGGGCGGCACCGTCTGCAACACGGTTCCGGCCGAATGCACCATGAAGATCGACACGCGCTTCAAGCGCGACGAAGACGGCCGGGCGATCGACGAAGGCATCGAGAAGCTCGCGCGCGAAGATTGGGGGGACGGCATCACGGTCGAGGCCGTGCGCGTCTCCTCATCTCCCGCCATGCCCTGCACGGACGCCGCGAAGGCGTTGGCGGGCCTCATCGACGAAGCCGCCCGCCTCGAAGGGTTCAAGGCGACCTGGGTGGACTCGGGCGGCGGGTCGGACGCGAACCGCATCGCGCAGACGGGCACGCCCGTCGTGGACGGCGTCGCGCCCGCCGGCGGGTGCTTCCACGCCGCCGAGAAGGAGTACCTGTTGGTCGACACGATCGAGAGCCGCGTACGGATGCTCTCGCGCCTCCTCACCCTCATCTGACGCAGGCTTGAGCACTTCGGCGAAACGCAAGCCCCGCACTCCGCCGAGGAGTCGGGTGCTTGCGTTTGCGCGTGAGGCTGCCCGGACGCTTCGGCCAGGTGGAAAACCGGACTCGTCCGGAATCCGCCCGGTCCTACGCCGCGAGGCGCTTCCTCGCGAGCGTCACCCAGATCGCCGCGCCGGTCGCGAGAATCCGGTCGTCGAAGTCGTAGCCCGGGTTGTGGAGGTTCTTCGCCCCGTGCGGCGCCTGGCCGCCCAAGAACACGTAGGCGCCCGGCACGCAGGGCGAACGCAGATTTTCGTGAATTACGACTGGCGTGACTCACGTTCCTGAAT
>ERZ833608.271-NODE-271-length-46672-cov-12.252183_pt1 | contig 46672 bp, 40 predicted proteins | sample MGYA00519694_ERZ833608 | MGnify/ENA primary metagenome ERZ833608 (study PRJEB31850, sample SAMEA3708742) | human gut metagenome | biome: human gut; feature: human-associated habitat; material: faeces | place: China | collected 2014 ... | reverse complement strand
TTGTGGGAGTGCGTAGCACGGAACAATTCGTAGGTATCATAGTTGGGGGCTTTTGCCCCCAACATCTATTGCAACAATGTATCATAAGAATAAGGATGTTGAAATAATGTATGTAGAAAGTATAAAATAAGAGTTTTTATTTTGTAATTGAAAATATACAGGATTTGTAGCATAATTAATGGCGGTACGATAGCGTTATATATGGTGTCAGTGTGAGTTGACATGTGTGCTGTGGGATAGGATATATAATAAGGTATATGTGCACAGCATATATATATGTTATTGGAAAAATGTACAGAAATGAGGTTTAATATGCCGGATAATAATGGAAACAGAATTATGAATATAATATTCAGAATATCTATCATAGGTGTTTTTTATACAGGACTTAAGGCAATATATAATTATTATGTGCTTATGCAGGGATATTCATCATTTAAGGGAGAGGAATTTTTTGGCATGGTAGCACTGCTGGTAAATGATTATATGTTTATGCTCATACTTATGATAGTGGCAGTTATATTTAATGTGCTTACTAAAAAAACATTAAGTAGCAGGGCATTTACAGTAAGGACTGTAAGCATAGTGGCAGCACTTATAGCAGGGCTTATGTCATTTCCAGCAATGGGGATGTTTGCATATATTGCGATAGCCAAGTATCCACAGGTGGCACAGATAACTGCAATACCCGTTGATATATTTACACTTACAGAAGTGTATACATCACCTATGACGGACTGGCTCATACAAAGACCATATCTTTTCTATATGTATTTTGTTTCATTTGCAGTGTTTGCAGTACTTGCCGGAACTTCCCTGTATACAGTGATTAAGACAGTGACGGCAAAAAGTAACAGAATGTAGAAAAAGTGTTGTGAAAAATAGATTTTTACACAGGAAATGAGGATTTGAATGAAGATAGTAACGCCTGATTATTATAAAGATTTCAGATGTATAGCAGGTGACTGTACAGATACGTGCTGTGCAGGCTGGGATGTAGATGTGGATGAAGCTTCCTATAAATACTATAAAAAGGTAAAGGGGAGCTTTGGAAAAAGATTAAAGTCAGTTATGGTGCCATCAGAGGGGGGCGGATGTACATTTACACTTAATAATGGAAGATGTCCGTTTCTTAATGAGGAAAATCTGTGCGACCTATACATAGCACTTGGCGAGGACAAGCTGTGTGAAACGTGTGCAGAGTTTCCGAGGTTTATCAATGAATATGGCGGAATAAGAGAGATTGGAATAGCACCATCCTGCAAGACAGCGGGCGAGCTTATGTTAGGCTACAGGGATGAGCTTACATTTGACGAAAAAGACAGCAATGAGCAGGTAAGTGCCTACAATGATATAGACCCGCTGACTTATATGCAGCTAAGGCAGGCAAGGATAATAGCCTATAATATAGTGTCGGACAGGGACTATACGATAGCTGAAAGGGCTGTGCTCATCCTTATGTTTGCAAAGGATATACAGCATTATCTTGATAAGGAGAGGGACGAGCTTATAATAGGTGTCTGTAAAAGATATGCAAAGGAAGACTACAGGGAAAGTAAGCTTGATAAGGCACGTTCCATAGCTGCGAAAAAAAAGGATGCATACCTTTATACAAGGAGGTTTTTCGACAGGTTCAAGGGTATGGAGGTCATTAATCCAGACTGGAATATATATGTAAGAGAAGTCAATACTTTCTATGAGAAATGTGAGGATGATAAAGCCTTTGCAGATATAGTGCTTGAATTTGACGAATACTATAAGGATAACCAGCACGAATATGAGCAGATACTTATGTATTATGTATACAGGTATTTCCTTGATGCGGTGTACGATTATAATGTCCTGCTTAAGATGAAGGGAGCTGCTGCCGGGCTGCTATCACTAAAGATTATGGATGTGGCTGACTGGTATCTTAATGATAAGAAGTTAGACTTTGTAAGACAGGTTGACCTTGCACATCTTTACTCAAGGCAGTATGAACATTCTTATTATAATTATGAAGAGTACAATAAGTTTTTTATGACTAAGAGAAGATATGGTTATGAAAATCTTATAGCACAGCTTTTTGCACTGGAATAGGCGTAGATAGCCTGGTAAGCCGTGTGAAAGTAAAATAAAGTCTATAATCAATCAGTTTTAACTGGTTAAATAAAAAGGTGTGAATATTTCGCACATAGGATTGGTGCCGGCGCACACCAGACACTAATCTGTTATGCAAAAAAGTGCGCGGAAATGAGGATTATTATGAAGATGATACTTAAGTATCTGGAAAAACTTAAGAAAGAATGTGTTCTTGCACCTCTTTTTAAGATGCTTGAAGCACTCTTTGAATTGTTCGTACCACTTGTTGTGGCATCAATTATCGACAGAGGTATAGCCAATCAGGATACAGGCTATATCGTAAAGTCGTGTCTTATGCTGCTTGCACTTGCTATTATTGGTCTTACATGTTCAATAACAGCGCAGTATTTCAGTGCAAAGGCAGCAGTAGGATGTGCGACAGGCATAAGACATGCACTGTTTAAGCATATCCAGTCACTTTCATTTACAGAGCTTGACGAGCTTGGAACATCAACGCTTATGACACGAATGACAAGTGATATTAATCAGGTTCAGAATGGTGTTAATCTTGTATTAAGACTTTTCTTGCGTTCACCATTTATAGTATTTGGTGCGATGATTATGGCTTTTACTATAGATGTAAAGGCTGCTCTTATATTTGCAGCAGCTATTCCGGTGCTTGCCATAATCGTATTCGGTATTATGGTTGGTACAAGACCTTTATATAAGAAGGTTCAGGCTGGTCTTGATACTATTCTTGGAATAACAAGGGAAAATCTTACTGGTGTCAGGGTAATAAGGGCATTTAACAAGCAGGAGGATGAGCTTAAGCATTTTAAGGATAAGAATGAAGAGCTTAATCATCTTCAGAAGTTTGTAGGTAAGATATCAGGACTTATGAATCCTCTTACTTATGTAGTTGTAAATGTTTCTATCATAGCACTTATATGGGTAGGTGGTGTGAGAGTTAATCAGGGAGCTTTAACACAGGGACAGGTTGTAGCGCTTTATAACTATATGTCACAGATACTTGTTGAGCTGATTAAGCTTGCAAACCTTGTTATAAATATAACAAAGGCACTTGCATGTGCAGGACGTATCCAGTCTATATTTGATGTTAAGCCAAGTATGCAGGACGGTATAGGACACGTAAAGGAAACTAAGGATGATGTTCCTGTTGTTGAATTCAAAAATGTATCTCTTACTTACAGTGGAGCAGGTGATACAAGTATAGCAGATACAAGCTTTAAGGCGTACAGGGGACAGACTATCGGTGTTATCGGTGGTACAGGTTCAGGTAAGTCAAGTCTTGTCGGACTTATTCCAAGATTTTATGATGTGACAGAGGGCGAGGTTCTTATTGATGGTGTCAATGTCAAGGATATAAGTATAGAAGAGTTAAGGGATAAAGTCGGCATAGTTATGCAGAAAGCAGTTCTTTTTAAGGGCAGCATAAGAAAGAATATGCAGATGGCAAAGCAGGATGCAACTGACAGTGAGATAGATGAGGCACTTGCCATAGCACAGGCTAAAGAGTTCGTTGATAAGAAGGACGGACGTCTTGATTATATGATTGAACAGGGCGGAAAAAATCTTTCAGGTGGACAAAGACAGCGACTTACTATTGCAAGAGCTGTCGTTAAGAAGCCGGATGTGCTTATCCTTGATGACAGTGCATCAGCGCTTGACTTTGCTACAGATGCAGCACTCAGGAAGTCTATAAGGACAATGCCAAACAATCCTACAGTATTCATAGTATCACAGAGGTCAGCATCACTTATGCATGCAGATAAGATTATCGTGCTTGATGATGGAAAGGTTGCAGGAATTGGAACACATAGTGAGCTTCTTAAGAATTGCGAGGTATACAGGGAAATATATAATTCACAGTTTAAGGATGCGAAGGGTGCGTAATTGCTGTATTGCGTGAATTGTAAAGCAGTGGAGCAATCCGTTAATATCAGTGGGAAAAAGTATACTTGTATGATAAGTATCGTAAACTTTAGATGCAGATGATTATATATAATGCTTTATTGTTTTGCAATTAATGAATTTTAATACATTTGGTACTTATATCATACTATAAATGAAATGGAGTAGTTATGAAAGATAATAAGAATAAAAAGAAAGCCCAGAAGGGCACGCTTTTAAAGGTTCTTAAGAGAATAAAAAAGTATAGCGGTTTTCTTATACTGTCTATACTTATGGCAGCAGTAACTGTTGCTTCTACTTTATATGTTCCTATTCTTGTCGGACGTGGAATAGACCATATAGTAGGACCTGGCAATGTTGACTTTGCTGGCATAGCAAAGGTACTTACAACAATAGGTATTGTAGTTGCCATAACAGCACTGTCACAGTGGATAATGAATATATGTAATAATAAGATTACTTATCATGTAACAAGAGATATAAGAGATGAAGCTATGGAAAAGATACAAAGGCTTCCGCTTAAGTATATAGACGGACAGTCTTATGGTGATATCGTAAGCCGTGTTATTGCGGATGTTGACCAGTTTGCAGATGGTCTTCTTATGGGCTTTACACAGTTTTTCTCAGGTGTGCTTACTATAGTAGGAACTTTAGTATTTATGCTTACTATTAATGTAAAGATAACTCTTGTGGTTGTACTTATTACACCGGTTTCATTTCTTGTGGCGAGCTTTATAGCAAAGAAAACATTTTCAATGTTTAAGCTTCAGTCTGAAACAAGAGGTGAGCAGACGGCCTTTATAGATGAGATGATAGGTGGAGAAAAGGTTGTAAAGGCGTATGGTTATGAAGAAGAAGCAGTAGCACGCTTTGACGAGATTAATGAAAGGTTACAGAAATACTCATTAAGAGCAATCTTCTTCTCATCAATCACTAATCCATCAACAAGATTTGTTAATAGTCTTGTATATGCTGGTGTTGCTGTATCAGGTGCATTTATAGCTATATCAGGTGGAATCACAGTAGGACAGCTATCAAGTTTTCTAAGCTATGCCAACCAGTACACCAAGCCATTCAACGAGATATCAGGTGTCATAACTGAGCTTCAGAATGCTCTTGCATGTGCTGCAAGAATGTTTGAACTCATAGAAGAAGAACCGGAAATTCCAGATGCCCCAAATGCGGTTGACGTAAATGAAGTTGATGGACGAGTAGACCTTAATAATGTATATTTCTCATATACACCGGACAAGAAGCTTATTGAGGACTTTAATCTTCACGTAAAGAAGGGTCAGAGAATTGCTATTGTCGGCCCTACAGGATGCGGAAAGACTACAGTTATTAATCTTCTTATGAGATTTTATGATGTTAATTCAGGAAGCATAGATGTATCGGGAACTGACATAAGGGAAATGACAAGATATTCTTTAAGACATGGCTTTGGTATGGTGCTTCAGGAAACATGGCTTAAGGCAGGAACTATAAGGGAGAATATTGTTATGGGTAATCCGGATGCAACGGATGAAGAGATTATAGAGGCTGCAAAGGCTTCACACTCTTACGGCTTTATAAAAAGGCTGCCTAATGGCTTTGATACTGTTATTGGTGAAGACGGAGGAAGTCTGTCACAGGGTCAGAAGCAGCTCTTATGTATAACAAGAATTATGCTTACAAGACCACCTATGCTTATTCTTGATGAAGCGACATCTTCTATTGATACAAGAACAGAAATCAAAATCCAGAATGCATTTGCAAAACTGATGGAGGGAAGAACAAGCTTTATCGTAGCGCACAGACTTTCAACAATCCAGTCGGCAGATGTCATACTTGTTATGAAGGACGGTCATATCATAGAAAAGGGTAATCATGAAGAGCTGCTTGCAGCAGGCGGTTTCTACAAGACACTTTATGAAAGTCAGTTTGATACGGCTACGGCGTAGGGATGTTTGCAGAAAAATGGTGTGGTGTATCCGCCATATAAAATCAGAACAGTAAAAGAGTTAGTTAATATCTAATATCACGAGGAAAATTTATGAAAATATTTCTTACAGATATATCAAATATGGATGATAATATTATGAATAAAGGACGTGAACTTGTCACTGACTATCGAAGAAATAAGGTTGAAAGGTGTAAGTTCAGGGAAGATAAAGAAAGAAGCCTCGCTGCGGGGCTTCTTCTTAATTATGCTACGAAAATGTATGCTGAATATATGAAAATGCAGATGAAGTATGAGCCTGTTATTGATGATGTAAAGGATGGTATTGAGTGTAATGTAGAGAATAATTCTAAAAATAATAACGGATGTGATGGCAAATATAATAAGGAGAATAATATTGAATATAAAACAGACGGAAATATTATTGTTAATGTCAGGCTTGATGAGTTAGTTGAAAATTATGATGCTTCATATGATTATGATATAGAGTATGTGGCAAATGGAAAGCCTGTATACAGGAATTCAGATATATATTTTAACTTATCCCATGCAGGCAATTATGTCGTGTGTGCGGTATCGGATAAAGCTGTGGGAGTTGACATAGAAAGGCAGAGAAAGAATGTAATCAGGGTTGCAAAACGCTTCTTTACGCAGGCAGAATGTGACTGGATAGGTAATGACAGCTTAAAGTTCAGCAGGATATGGACACTTAAGGAGGCATATGCAAAGCTGACAGGTGAAGGAATTGCGGGGACAGTGTCTAAAGCAGAGTTCAGGCATGAAGCAGATAATGGAATTAATGATGCTGTTGTGGCAGACAATGCTATTTGTTCAGATAATATAGAAAAAGTTAAAATGTATATATCTGGTAAAAAAGTGGATAATATAAAAATATACGAACTTAATATTATTAAGTCAGAATATGCTATATCCGCTATAGAGTACGTTTCTGACTAATGATTGTTATAAAATAAAAAACTAGAGTTTTTTTATCAAAAAAAGGGTGGAAATTAAAAAAAAATGACTGTATAATGTAAAAAAAATTTTGCGACGAAGATGTAGCCGGTAGTAATTATGTGTACTGCCGGATATTTATTTTTTCGTGGATTGTGTGGATTGCAGAGTGGTGTGTAATCCTCACACATAGGTGAAGGGCAGGATTTAGTTCCAGAATTCACACATAACTATTATGTTTAAACCAATATGCCATATGGCAGTTAGGAGGAAAAATGGCTGTAAAGTATGTATTTGTAACAGGCGGTGTTGTTTCAGGACTTGGTAAGGGAATAACAGCAGCATCTTTAGGAAGATTATTAAAGGCACGTGGATTTAAGGTGACTATGCAGAAGTTCGATCCTTATATCAATATCGACCCTGGTACTATGAATCCTATCCAGCACGGAGAGGTGTTTGTAACTGATGACGGAGCAGAAACAGACCTTGACCTTGGACATTATGAAAGATTTATAGACGAAAGTCTTAACAAGAATTCCAATGTAACAACAGGTAAGGTATACTGGTCAGTTCTCCAGAAGGAGAGAAGAGGTGACTTTGGTGGAGGAACAGTTCAGGTTATTCCACATATTACTAATGAAATAAAGAGCCGTTTCTACAGAGATTATTCCACAGATGAAACTAAGATTGCCATTATTGAAGTTGGCGGTACTGTAGGTGATATTGAGTCACAGCCATTCCTTGAGGCTATAAGACAGTTCCAGCGTGAGGTAGGACGTGAAAATGCTATACTCATCCACGTAACACTTATTCCTTATCTTAAGGCATCAGGAGAAATGAAGACGAAGCCAACACAGGCAAGTGTCAAGGAGTTACAGGGAATGGGAATACAGCCAGATATTCTTGTCTGCCGTACAGAACATCCTCTTGAACCGGGTATTAAGGACAAGATTGCATTATTCTGTAATGTTCCTAAGTCACATGTATTACAGAACCTTGATGTTGAAATTCTTTATGATGCACCACTTGCTATGGAGGAGGAGCATCTTGCACAGGTAGCCTGCGAATGTCTTGAACTTGAGTGCCCAGAGCCAGACCTTGATGAGTGGAGAGCTATGTGTAAAGCATGGAAAAATCCTACAAAGAAGGTTACAGTTGCACTTGTTGGTAAGTATATACAGCTTCATGATGCATATATATCAGTTGTTGAAGCACTTAAGCATGGTGGCGTAGCCAATTCATGTGATGTTACTATAAAGTGGGTTGACTCAGAAACAGTAACTGCTGACAATGTATCAGAAATTCTTTCAGATGTATCAGGAATTCTTGTTCCGGGCGGATTTGGCGACCGTGGTATAGAAGGTAAGATACAGGCAATAAGATATGCAAGAGAGAATAATATTCCATTCCTTGGTCTTTGCCTTGGTATGCAGCTTTCTATCGTGGAATTTGCAAGAGATGTCATCGGATACGAGGATGCACATAGTGTTGAACTTAAGCCTGATACAACTCATCCGGTTATTCATCTTATGCCAGACCAGGAGGGTATTGATGATATCGGTGGTACATTAAGACTTGGTTCATATCCTTGTGTACTTGCAAAAGACTCTAAGGCATATGAACTGTATGGTGAGGAAACTATCCACGAAAGACACAGACACAGATACGAAGTTAATAATGATTACAGAAAAGTTCTTGTTGAAAATGGTATGGAACTTTCAGGCATTTCACCAGACGGAAGAATAGTTGAGATGATAGAGATTAAAAATCATCCTTGGTTTGTGGCTACACAGGCACATCCTGAATTAAAGTCAAGACCTAACAGACCACACCCATTATTCAGAGGATTTATTGGTGCGGCACTTGATTATCAGGATAAGAATACTGGAAAGTAATTAATAGTGAATAATAATTCTGAATATTTATAGAATATGTAAAGCCTGTAGTATGGGAAGTATATTTCCATATTACAGGCTTTTGCAATAAAAAATATTAATAAAAAATAAATAGTGTGAAACCTTTGATTTTAGGTTGATTTATAAATATTCCTTCTTTATAATAAGTATTGTCTGTTAATATGAGGATAAAAGATTAAAAAAAGTATGTAATATTATAACATACTGTCTGCAATTATCGTGATATTTTTATAGGCTGAGAAGGATGCTGCCAAAGGCTTATGGCAGACTATGAGAGTATAAAGAAACTAGGAATGGAGACACAGGATGGATAATTACAACAATGGTAATAATTACGGTGGTGGTAATAACAACAATAACCGTAATGACAGAAATGGCAATAATAATAAAAAGCCTAAGAATGTCAACCTTATTGTGTTTATTATAATAGCGGCTGTTATAACATTTATTGGTATAACAATGCTTAACAGTCTGTTAAGAAATGCCACATATAAGGAAATATCTTACAATGAATTCATCGAAATGGTGAATAATGATGAGGTAGAGAGCGTATCGCTTGAACAGGACAGAATACTTATTACACCTACAGAGAGTGCTCAGGAAAGTAATGGTGTCAATAAGCTTGGTTACACATATTATACAGGATATGTCAACGATGACAGTCTTGTACCACTTCTTAAGAGAAAAGGAATTGAATTCACAGGATATATACCAGATTCAAGTTCTTCTATAGTTGAGTTCCTTGTTGCATATGTTCTTCCATTCCTTTTCATATATGTTATATTTGCCTTTGTATACAGAAGAATATCCAAAGGCGGCGGTATGATGGGCGGCATGGGTGTCGGCAAGAGTACTGCGAAGGTATATGTACAGAAAAAGACGGGAGTTACATTTAAGGATGTAGCAGGACAGGATGAGGCAAAGGAGTCACTTACTGAGATAGTTGATTTCCTTCATAATCCGGATAAATATTCAAAGATAGGTGCAAAGCTTCCAAAGGGTGCTCTTTTAGTAGGTCCTCCTGGAACAGGTAAGACACTTCTTGCAAAGGCTGTAGCCGGTGAAGCGAATGTTCCATTCTTTTCACTTGCAGGTTCAGATTTCGTAGAGATGTTTGTAGGTGTAGGTGCTTCACGAGTAAGAGATCTTTTCAAGGAAGCTACTAAGCAGGCTCCTTGTATTATATTCATAGATGAGATAGATGCCATAGGTAAGAGCCGTGATTCAAGATATGGCGGCGGTAATGATGAGCGTGAGCAGACACTTAATCAGCTGCTTGCAGAGATGGATGGTTTTGATTCATCTAAGGGTATATTCATACTTGCAGCAACTAACAGACCAGAGGTTCTTGATAAGGCTTTACTTAGACCAGGACGTCTTGACAGAAGAGTTATAGTAGATAAGCCAGATCTTAAGGGACGTATTGAAACACTTAAGGTTCACTCTAAGGATGTTCTTATGGATGATACAGTTAACTTTGAAGAAATCGGACTTGCAACAAGTGGTGCTGTAGGTTCTGATCTTGCCAATATGATTAATGAAGCTGCTATTGCAGCTGTTAAGGCAGGAAGAAAGTATGTATCACAGAAGGATCTTTTTGAAGCTGTAGAGGTAGTTATAGCAGGTAAGGAAAAGAAGGACAGAGTCCTTAGTAAGGAAGAGAAGCAGACAGTTGCTTATCACGAGGTTGGTCATGCACTTGTTACAGCACTTAAGAAGGATTCTGAACCAGTTCAGAAGATTACCATTGTTCCTAGAACTATGGGTTCTCTTGGATATGTTATGCAGGTTCCAGAGGAAGAGAAGTATCTTCAGAATAAGGATGAGCTTATGGCAAGACTTGTTACTTTAGTAGCTGGCCGTGCAGCAGAAGAGATTGTTTTTGGCAGGGTTACTACAGGTGCTGCTAACGATATAGAAAAGGCTACCAAGATAGCTAAGGCTATGATAACACAGTATGGTATGTCAGACAGATTTGGTCTTATGAATCTTGCTACTGTTGATGATCCATATCTTAATGGTAATGCAAGACTTGACTGTTCAGATGAAACAGCCGCACAGATAGATGAAGAAGTTAAGAATATGCTTAAGGAGTGCTATGAAGAAGCTAAACAGCTTCTTACAGAGAACAGAGATGTACTTGATAAGATAGCACATTATCTGTATGACCATGAAACTATCACTGGTAAGGAATTCATGAAGATATTCAGAGAAGTCAAGGGACTTCCTGAGCCTACAGATACAACAGGCTTTACTCATTCTGAAAAGGTTGCAGAAAGCGTAACATTTAACGAAGATGGAAGCTATTCATCAACACTTAATGGCCCTAGTGAAACAGATATCTGGAAAGGTATTGGTGAGGTCAGCAGTGTGAGTGATAGTGAGAAGGCTGTATCTTCAAGTGATGATTTTGTTAAAGGAACAGATTATTCTGTGGGTGCAGAAGCTGTAGAGAGTTCAGATAATGCTGATGGAGCAGGAGCTGTTGAAAATTCAGGTAATGATGCTGGTGTAGGAACAGTTGAAAGTTCAGGTAATGCTATCGGCGCAGGAGTAGAAGGTACTGATAATGCAGGTGCAGATGATATTAATGCTCGTGGTGGTTCACAGGAATAAGATACATTCATCTGGCATACCAGAATAATATAATAAAATATCTAAGTAAATATCAATAAATAAGTCATAATACTACTGTTCAGGGCAGGGAATAAGCCTTGAATGGTAGTATTATGAATATTGTCTGATTATCAATTACAACTATAAATGAGAGAATTTAAAACATTATGCATTTTATATAATTTCTTAAAAGCGTATTTGATTATACACATTTTGTGGAGTGAATAATTTTGCAATGTCAGTAAATTCTTGAAAATATATTTCAGTTATCCCATTATTAATTAATTTGCAGATTTTATATATCTATTTATAGATTGCGAGTTAAAATCATAAAACTACAAATGAGCAAATTTAAAATATTACACAAGTATGTCTGCGTTAGAAAGACATATTTTTAATAATCTATTGAAATGTATATGAGGTACAAATAAAAATAATTTATTTTTGTATATTTTCTATATTTGCTCATTTATAGTCATAAAAATCAAATTTAGAAATTCCCCAATATAATAAAATTAGTTTTATATGTGTGATACAGATATAGAAAGAGTACACATAATAATATATATAATATAGAAAATGACTTATGAAATAAAAATATAAATAGAGTCATAAGCGGAAAGGAGACATACAAATAAATAATGACTCAGAAAGCCGAAAAAGCAAATAAGGTCAAAGTGGGGAGTGATGCGAATAAAGAAACAATGACTTAGGAAGCCGAAAAAGCAAATAAGGTCATAAGCAGAAGAGTATGTAGCAAAGAAACAATGACTTAGGAAGCCGAAAAAGCAAATAAGGTCAAAGGAGGGAGAGAGGAGAAAAAAGAAACAGTGACTTAGGAAGCCGAAAAAGCAAATAAGGTCAAAGGAAGGAGAGAGGAGAAAAAAACAGTGACTTAGAAAGCCGAAAAAGCAAATAAGGTCAAAGGATGGAGTGATGCGAATAAAGAAACAATGACCCAGAAAGTCAAAAAAGAAAATAAGGTCATAAGCAGAAGAGTATGTAGCAAAGAAACAATGACTTAGATGAGAAAACAATTAAATAGAGTCAATAATTAAATGATATAAAGGAGAAGTAACATATGATGGGATTAAGAAATATGCTTATAGAGGAAAAAATACATTTAGAAAAGCTTATAAAAATATGTAAAGCTCAATTAGAGGATGTACCAGAGGGAAGATTGAGAGTATCTATGGACAAAGGTCGAATAAGATATTTTAAGTGTACTAACGAAAACAAAATAGGAACCTATATAAACAAAGAGAATAGGGATATTGCAAGGAAATTAGCTCAGAAGGAATACAATCAGAAAATACTGACAAAAGCATTAAAGAGATTAAAGCAAATAACCAATATACTTAAAGATTATGAGGATAAGGAATTTGAAAATTGTTTATATAGTGAACATATTGCAAGGCAAATATTGATAGAACCAGTAGAACAGACATGGGAAAATAAGGTTGAGGAATGGAAAAGAATTGAATACACAGGAAAGGAATTTAGAGAGGATGCTGTAGAAATATATACGCAGAATGGTGAACGAGTGCGTTCAAAGTCAGAAAAAATTCTTGCCGATTATTTTTATTATCATAATATACCATATAAATATGAGTGTCCTTTGAAATTAAAAGGTTATGGAGTTGTTTATCCTGATTTTACGTTTTTGTCTAAAAAAACAGGTAAAGAAATATATTGGGAACACGATGGAATGATGGATGATACCATATATGTCCAAAATGCAATTAAGAAAATAGAAGCTTATGAGAAAAATGACATATTTCCGGGAGAAAGACTTATTCTTACATTTGAAACATCACAATCGGTATTAAGAAATGATATAATAGAAACTATGGTAGAAAAATACATATTATAAATGTAGCAATATTTATTTCCAATAAGTTTCATAAAATAATACTAACATATATATAATATATTGTCATATGAATTGGCATATGATATAATGTTGCCGAATGGGTATATTGGTTATATGCAACTAACCAATATATTTTATTATAATGTAACTTATAGTATGTGGGATATGTATGACATATATGCTGGAATATAATAAGAGCAAAAGAAAGTTAAGCTATTGCAAAGCAAATATTTACTTTTCTTGTGCCATTAACGAATGAATAGTTATGAGAAGCAGGATGGTATTATATTAATTATATACAGCCAAGTGTCAGAATGGAGATTTGAAGTGAAGTTATCAGAGAAAAATCAGCATCTTTTTAACTTAGTACTTTCTGAATTAGAGGAGAAGGGCAATCTTGCACGAGAGAAAAAAGCTATACAGCATGGTTCAACAACAGTATATGAGCATAGTGTTGGTGTAGCAGGAGCAAGTCTTATGCTTGCAGAATTTTTTCACATAAAGGTTAATGAAAAGGCACTTGTAAGGGGAGCTCTTTTACACGATTATTTCTTATATGACTGGCATGAGAAGAGAAAGGGACATCATTTCCATGGTTTTACTCATCCGGGAACAGCACTTAAGAATGCTGAAAAGGAATATGAACTTGGTGACATAGAAAGAAATATAATATCAAGACATATGTTTCCACTTACAGTAGTTCCACCAATGTGCAGAGAAGCTTGGCTTGTGTGCCTTGCAGATAAGTATTGTGCGGTTAAGGAGACATTCTCACCTGCTGTTGGATATTAATATACTTCTAAATATAAATACCCCCGTCAAATACTTAGATAATATTTGACGGGGGTATTGTTAGTTATAAATGTAATAATATTTCAATTATTTATTTCAGTTCATTGTTGATAACCATAAATGAGCAAATCTAAAGTATTGTATGGATATGTCTGTTTTATAAAGACATATTTTTTGCTATTTTTATGTTTTTGTTAAAAATGATTTGTTTTTATGCAATTCTAAATTTTTTATTTAATATTATTACAATGAAAAATATATAATGTATATTAGTGTTTGAAATTATACAGTAATCTATATTCATACATTAATGTATATAATGTATAAATATAGATTACTGACACGATAGCTGCTGTATAATGGATTATATAATTTAATCTATTATTAATAAGTCAAGCTATAGTTTTTAAACTATATTCTCTTCTTCTTATTATACACTACATACACAGCACCAGCCTCGATTATTATAGTTCCCATAGAAGCAGCAATCTTTATAGGAGCATTATCACCTGTTGTCGGATTAGTATCAGATGAATTAGAACTATCCGTTGAGTTACTTCCAGATGATGATGTATCTGTCGAACTTCCAGAGCTAGAAGAACCTGAGGTTGAGTCAGATGAACAACCAGAACCAGCTGAAGCAGAAGCTGAGCCGGATGAACTATCAGAACCAGCTGAAGCAGAAGCTGAGTCGGATGAACTATCAGAACCAGCTGAAGCAGAAGCTGAGCCGGACGAACTATCAGAGCCAGAGGAAGCAGAGGCTGAGTCAGATGAGCTTCCAGAGTCAGACGAACCAGAGGCTGAACCTGAGATTGTTCCTGAAGAGCTTCCTGAGTTAGAACCAGATGAACTTGAGCTAGAAGAATTTCCACCAAGTTCACTAGGTTTTTCAACTGCATAAGAACTCCAGTTATCTGTGCCTGATGCGCCGCTTAAGTCAACAGAAGTGCTGTAGCTGCCAACAGTTATAGTATAAGCACTTGTGCCATTGACATATACAGTGCCGTCAGTTCCCTTAATTGTTACGGTATTTCCATCAGCATCCTTAATAGTTCCTGCATTGTACAGGTTAGTTATAGTGCTGTCGCCAGTTACAGTCCAGCTTGAATCAGAGCTTATATATACGTTGCAATAGCCGTCTCCACCGCTTCCGGCTACTACAGGAGCAATTAATTTTTTCTTTAAGTCTTTCATAGTCGTGGCCTCCTTGTTATATGAATTAATACGTGTTAATGAGTGAAAGTAAGTCTGATTACGTATCACTAATAGTCATTACTAAGTTTTTAAATAATTGTTTTGTATCTTTTATGATTATAGATTAATAGGAAACTATGAAGAAAAAATGTTAAAAGATTGATTAAAATGTGTAATTATTATGGTGAAAATGTGTCCTCAGAATTAATCATTAAATCAGCAGATAATATTTACATATAGTTTACGAAAGACTGATATTACATTTTACAGAGCTTTATTACTATATAGATAATGTGAGTGTCAGAAGTGAATTCGCAACTCACCAAAGTATTCGTATTACTGCGTTGCTTTGCGGTTAATGCAATTTCCAGATGATTTTACATAATTAACAATGACATCATATTATTTTACTGTTTAGAGCATATCTTAAAAATGCTGTGTATTTCTTCAATGTGGCATGGTTGCCATATAAAATTTGATAAATATATATTGAAGCATTTATGCACATTTTTCAGATTTAACATAACTTTGGATAGTAAATGTATTATAGAAATGGAGGGAGCTTATGCCATCAACATATGCACATTACAGACTGGGACAGGAAGTGTATAAGAGTGTGTCAGCATTGGCGCGTACTGCGATTAAAAGTCATAAGGAATTGTTTGATATAGGTCTTCACGGACCAGATATATTATTTTATTATAGACCACTTGCGGTATGTACAATTAATAAGCAGGGGTATGATATGCATGCAAGAAGCGGACTTGAATTTTTTAAGAGAGCAGGGGGAATTTTCTGTGAGGCAGACGAGGATGATAAAGAGGCACTGCTTGCTTATATATATGGATATTGCTGCCATTTTGCGCTGGATGTAAGCTGTCATGGCTATATAGATGAAAAGATAGCTAAAGACGGTGTGAGCCATACGGAGATAGAAGTTGAATTTGACAGAAGTCTGATGATTAAAGATGGCTATGACCCTATAACACACAGTCTGACCGACCATATTAAGATAAATAATACAAATGCTGCATATATATGCAGATTTTATGATTATCTTACTAAGGATGACATAATAAAAGCTTTGGACGGAATGGTTTCATATAATAAGCTGCTTATAGCACCATCAAGAATAAAAAGGGCAATGATATATTCATTACTGCACATAACAGGCAATTATAAGGAAATGCATGGATTACTTGTGAATTATAGGGCCAATCCTCTTTGTAATGACAGCACAGATAAGCTGTATGAATTATATGAGTCAGCAAAACAGCTTGCGGTGACTCTTATAAGTGAATTCCGTGCATCAGCTTATGGCAGGATAGAATATAACAAGATGTATAATTATACATTTGGTTCTAAGCTTGTTGAAGAAAATGTGCATAAGGCAAGTGAAACACAAATTAAAAATCAGACCAATAACAATACAGAAGATAATGCAAAAACTGTTATTCAATATACTGTAAGTAATGAATTGGAGAATAATGCAGATGGCGATGAAAGTGATAATGCAGATGGCAGCAGTAGAAAATGTGGTTAATGCAGCTTAAATGGTGAGGAGGGAGAATTGTCATATGAAGATTAAACTTACTGGTAAAGAAAAAAGATGGATTATGTATGATGTTGGTAATTCAGCATTTACACTTTTAGTTTCAACAATAATACCAATATATTTTAACTATCTGGCAGGAAAGGCAGACATATCTTCTGTTAATTATCTTGCTTACTGGGGTTACGCAGCATCTATATGTACAATTATTGTTGCACTGCTAGGACCTGTATGTGGAACGCTTGCTGATACTAAAGGATTTAAGAAAACGGTATTTTTCATATCAATACTTATTGGAAGTGTAGCATGCGCTATGCTTGGAGTCTGTTTTCAATGGCTGATATTTCTTATTGTATTTACGATAGCAAAGGTTGGATTTTCTTCAAGTCTTATATTTTATGACTCAATGCTTGTTGATGTAACAGATGATAAAAGAATGGATTATGTATCATCACAGGGATTTGCATGGGGTTATATAGGAAGCTGCGTTCCATTTGTAGTATGTCTTCTGCTTGTGTTAGGTTCATCAAAGCTTGGGATAAGCATGGAGCTTGCCATGGCAATATCATTTGTTATAGTAGCATTATGGTGGATGGGTATGTCACTGCCTCTTATTAAAAAATATGAGCAGAAAAATTATGTAGAAAGAAAGCCACATGCAGTAAGAGAAAGTTTCAAAAGATTATATGCAACATGTAAAAATATAAAAAAAGAAAAGCATATATTTTTATTTCTGCTTGCATTTTTCTTCTACATAGATGGTGTGTATACAATCATAGACATGGCAACGGCATACGGTTCGGCACTCGGACTTGATAGTACAGGACTTCTGCTTGCACTACTTGTTACACAGATTGTAGCATTTCCGTGTGCAATAATATTTGGAAGACTTTCATATAAAGTAAGTACTGAAAAACTTATAATGTTATGTATTGTGGCTTATCTTGGAATAGCAGTATTTGCAGTGTTTTTAAGAACACAGGTACAGTTCTGGATACTTGCAATTCTTGTAGGTATGTTTCAGGGTGGCATACAGGCTTTGTCAAGGTCATATTTTACTAAGATTATTCCAGAGGAAAAGACTGGTGAGTACTTTGGACTTATGGATATATGCGGCAAAGGTGCTTCATTTATGGGGACAACTGTTGTCAGTGTTGTATCACAGCTCACAGGTGACATCAACAAGGGTGTCGGTATGATTGCAGTTTTATTCTGCATAGGAATAGTGGTGTTTTTACAGGCAGTATCTGCTGCGAAGAATTACAATGAAGAAAAAGCAGGTGCAGGTATGACCATAGATACAGATAGTGTGAATGTGGTAAAAGGAGTTGGTATGCCATAGATACAGATAGTGTAAATGTGGTAAAAGGTGCTGTTGTATCAGAGAATGTGTGAGAGCTATTGTTATTTAAGTAACTTTCATTAAATTATGTTTGACTTAATTAGCAAAAAAATAAATCTGAGTCAAAACTGGCTGGAAAATTATGATGAATTATTTGACTCAATTAGCAAAAAAGCAAATCTGAGTCAAAACTCGCAAGAAAAAAAGGAAAGAAGGTTTGACACTATTCGCGTAAAAAAGCAAATAGTGTCAATTTCACAAGCAATTATATATAATGGAGTAAATCCTTATTGGCAAATCCTCGAAAATACAAAAATTTTTTACAATGCTTACGACAATCTTATTCAAGCACAAGTAAAAGTGCCATCTTGAACTTTCCATTGGCTGTTACGCTATGAAGACCATTCTTTTCGAAACGGAAGCATTCACCCTCTTTAAGCTCATAGTCTTTTCCTTCATATCCGATAGTAGCTTTTCCTTCAAGTGCGAATACAATAGCATTACCAGGTGCTCTGTGAGGTGTAAGCCCTGTACCTTCATCGAAAGCCATAAGTACATATTTCATAGAAGGGTTACTTATAACATCCATATTAGCGATGCTGCCTTCCTCATAAGATATAAGATTCTTAAGTGCGAATACTTCATTTGTTTTTACGTTTGCGTTCATATTGTTCTCCTTTTCTAATATTAATTCTGTATACACAAGACCTTCGGGTGCAGATGTCTTCATTCCACATAAAGTCTTTGGAGGGATGATAATAGCCTCATCAGGATGCAGACTTACAGTGTGCTGGTCTTTACCGATAACAAACTGTCCGCAGCCATAGGCACCTATATACATAGTCATACGGTCATAGCTTTCCTGACTTATAGAAGTGTCCTTTCCCATAGAAAAGTAAGTCACCTGCGTAATGCCGCCAAGTCTGGAATTCCTTGAAATAGTCATTCCATCACGTACCGGACGCATTTCCTCAATAGTAAATACCATGCAAATCCTCCTTTTTGTGCAAATCAAAATTAAATAAATAATTATAGTTTTATGTTATGATGTAAGAGTCAAAAGGTATTTTGCCATTTACATCATGCTATCAGGACATTAGTAGTATTGCCCATATGTGTAATATACATTACAATGTAACAAAAATAAAGCACGCACATTAAGGTTATATATTTACATTAAGTAAAGTGAATGAAGTGTTTCTATAATAAATCAGGAAAAAGCGTACAAATTTTAGAAGTATAAAGTACCTAAAAGGTATGGAATATTATATAAAAAATTTGATGAAAAAAGGGAAAATAAAGATATGAAAAATACAAATACAGAAAATGTAAAACCGGAAAATATTAAAAAAGAGGATACCCAAAACAACGCTGAACATGATTGCATATGTAAATGATGTAATATAAAAATACTTGCTTATTATGAGAATTGGATTATAATACATATGTCATCAGTCCTGGGAGGGGTGCCGCGCAAGCGGTATTGTTGGAGTCTAGGCTCACTCATAGATTTTCCCGTAGAACTCACAACAGCTGGTGACTTTATTTAATGTATTATGTAATATAATGAGCGCCAGAGGAAAGAAAGTGGCTGCGAAAGGTGTGGGTATAATGATTAGACATATATTATTCTGGAATTACACAGACAATGTAAAAGCACAGCATAAAGAAGAGGAAACACTTAAGTTTTTACAGAATTCAGTTGATACAATGAATGGACATATAGATGGACTTATAAATGCAACGATAGGAAAGAATATTGCTGGCGGATACGACCTTGTATTCTATGCAGAATTAAAGGATGTAGAAGCATTAAAGAGCTTCCAGACACATCCGCTTCATATGGCTCACAAGCAAAGATGTGCAGAACTTGTGACGGACAGATTATGTGGCGACCTTATTGTTGATTAATAATTATAAGAAAAATAATTTAAAAATGTAATAAAAGGATAGATATGGATAAAACAAATTCAAGATATGAACACATAGTACATCCGTTCCCACCTTTATATGATGATAATTCCAGAATACTTATTCTTGGAAGTCTTCCGTCAGTAAAGTCGAGGGAGCAGATGTTTTTTTATGGACATAAACAAAACCGTTTCTGGAAGGTTATGGCAAATATATTGCACAATACACCGGAAGATATGCAGGATGAGAATAAACATATTACAGAAGAAAATGCTGTATCAGGCAGGAATAATATGAGTGATATATATGTTCCGGTTACGATAGAAGAAAAGAAGAAAATGCTTCACAGACACCATATAGCTTTGTGGGATGCGATATATAGCTGTGACATAATCGGTTCAAGTGACAGCAGCATAAAAAATGTTGTTCCAACAGACTTAAAACCGATACTTGAACATTCACATGTTAAAAAAGTATTCTGTAATGGTGCAACATCTGCAAAGTACTATAAGAAATATCAGGAAAAAGAGCTTGGAATAGAGGCAGAAACACTTCCATCAACAAGTCCGGCAAATGCAGCATATTCTGTGGACAGACTTGTGGAAATATGGTCTGACAGGCTGGGCGCATACTTGTAGTAAATTAATAAAGGCTATATCCTTTATAACTTTGGTAAAATTAAGCAATATTTTATAATGGTACATTTATAAAGTAAGCTATAAATGAGTCGATTTAAAATATTGTACAATTATGTGTGAAATAGAAAGATATATTTTGCATAATCTAATAATTTTTCTGTGTTATTCTTTAATTGTTTTAATTACAAACAAAGAAGATTATCGAGAAATTATATCATTATCAGACAGCAAATATAGTTGAAATTATGATAAAAATATAATATCTTTTTAGATATGCGGTTAGAAGTATCTAACTATGCGTTATTATAAAAAGATTGGAGTATACTTAATGAATTTAAAGAAAGTATTTTTTGTTGTGCTAGGCTGTCTGAGTCTTGGACTGGGGGCATTAGGTGCAGTTCTTCCATTACTTCCTGCATTTCCATTTCTTATGCTTGCGGCGTTCTGCTTTGCGAAAAGCTCAGAAAAACTGCACGGATGGTTTGTATCAACAAAGCTGTACAAAAAGAACCTTGAAAGCTTCGTGCAGGGTAAGGGAATGACGGTAAGGACTAAGATAAGAATTATGCTTACAGTTACATTTCTTATGAGCATAAGTTTTATTATGATGCACGCAGTACCTGTTGGAAGGATTGTTCTTGGAATTGTATGGCTGTTCCATATATTATATTTTATATTTGGAATTAAAACATTAAAGATAGAGGATATATATAAATAGAATGATGTCAGTGTTAAAAGATGTAAAATCGTTTATTATTGAATAATAAGATTTAAAAGTTGGAAATATATGGACGGAATATAGAACACTTCAGTTCTTGACATATCATATAAAATAGTAGTATCCTATAAAAAACTTAAACAGGGAATGAAGTTCTCCCTTGGAATCTGGAAGCAGAAACCTAGACTGCTTATTATAGCTGATGACTTCTACGATTATTAATATCGTGGATGTTGTCAGCTTTTTTTTCTTTATAAAAATGCAGACTATGATTAGCTATTAGAATTTGCGTCTGAGCGCACTTGACACAAATTTGTTATACGCAAAAATGTGCGCAGAAATGAGGAATATTATGTTAACATCACTATCATTAATTTTTCTGGTTGGACTGGCTATGGGAGCGATATGCCAGAGACTTAAGCTGCCACGTATAATCGGTATGCTTGCGACAGGAATAGTACTGGGACCATATGTTCTGGATATGCTGGATCCATCTATATTATCCATATCTTCAGAACTTCGTAAGATGGCACTTATTATCATACTTATAAAGGCAGGGCTTTCACTTGACTTAAGTGACCTTAAAAAAGCAGGAAGACCGGCGGTGCTTTTATCATTTGTTCCTGCAACTTTCGAGCTTATGGGATATATTGTGTGTGCGCCTTTAATACTTGGTGTAAGCCGTGTTGATGCAGCGGTTATGGGAGCTGTGCTTGCAGCAGTATCGCCAGCGGTTGTAGTGCCAAGAATGGTGAGCCTTATTGAAAAAAGATATGGAACTAAAAAAGCCATACCGCAGATGATACTTGCTGGTGCTTCGTGCGATGATATATTTGTTATTGTATTGTTCACAACATTTTTAAGTATGGCACAGGGCGGAAGTGTGAGTGTTACAAACTTTATTAATATTCCGGTTTCCATAGTGCTTGGCGTTATCTTAGGTGCAGTTACCGGATGGGGATTATATCTGTTTTTTGAAACTTCTTATGCACATAGGCATTGCGTAAGAAACAGTATGAAAGTAATTATTGTGCTTGGATTTTCATTTATTCTTGTGTCAATAGAGAGCTGGCTTGAAGGAAAAGTTGCAATTTCGGGACTTCTTGCGGTTGTGAGCATGGCTTGTGTACTTAAGCTTAAAAGCACAGCATTTGTGTCAAAAAGATTATCAGAAAAGTTTGGAAAGTTATGGCTGGCAGCAGAGGTTATACTTTTCGTGCTTGTAGGTGCAGCGGTTGATATAAGATATATGCTAGGTGCGGGAATAGCAGCGGTTGTAATGATAATCACTGCACTTTTATTCAGAACGGCAGGTGTACTTATATGCCTGATTAAGACACCTTTAAGTGCTAAAGAAAGATTATTCTGTGTTATAGCGTATCTTCCAAAGGCGACAGTACAGGCAGCGATTGGTTCAGTACCGCTTGCGGCTGGACTTCCTTCCGGCAATATCATACTGTCAGTTGCAGTACTTGCCATTATTATAACTGCGCCACTTGGAGCACTGGGAATAGACAGCAGTTATAAGAGGCTGCTTGAGAAGGAGTAAATGTAAAAATTAATTTTGACATTCATATTATAAATGTGTTAATATAATTACCATAGGTAATTAACTAGGATAATTATCTGTGGTAATTTTATGCACTAATATTATAAATTAGCCAATTTAAAATATTGTGGAAGTTATTAGCTTATTTATGGTATTGCTTTATAAAAATATCTACCGCTGGAAAAGTTGTTTGTATATTATTACAATATTACAATTTGTAAACAATAAAATCATAAGAAAATTAAAAAAGAAAGGATCACAATGAACGCTGATAAAATAAAAAGAATGTTGGATGCCTGCTATGTGGCAAAAAGGATAAGGGAACTGCTGCCAGAGCTTCCGGATGGGGTTACTCCGGCATATATACAGTATATGGATGTTATCCATAAGCTTGAGAGCAGCAATAAGAAAGTAAAGGTGTCGGATATAAGTGTGACACTCAATCTTCCAAGACCGGGAGTTACAAGAACCATTAAAGAAATGGAGACAAAAGGTTATCTTACAAAGTCGACATCGGATGAAGATGGAAGAATAACATATATATCTATAACTCCAAAGGGTGAGGCGTTGTCTGAAAAATATGATAAAAATTATTACAACAGATTATCAAAACATATGGATGACATAACAGAAGAAGAGGCTGATTGTATGATTGAAACAATAAATAAGTTTTACAAAGTGATGAGCGAAAGGAGAGTCGACATTGAATAATTCTAAGTCAGATTTTACACAGGGAAGCATATTAGGAAAGTTAGTGCCATTTATGATGCCAATACTTGGAGCACTTATACTTCAGGCGGCATATGGTGCGGTCGACCTTTTAGTTGTTGGAAGATTTGGAACAACATCGGGACTTTCAGCAGTTTCAACAGGAAGTCAGGTGCTTAATTTTGTAACATTTGTGATAACCCAGTTTGCTATGGGTATAACTGTCCTGATAGCAAGATATATTGGGGAAAAGAAGCAGCAGCTCATAGGTTCGCTTATAGGCGGTTCAATAGTTGTATTTGCGATTATATCGGTAGTACTTTTTGCTGTTATGATAATATTTTCAAGACCAATAGCAGTGCTTATGCAGGCACCTGCTGAGGCAGTTTCGCTCACATCAGTATATGTGAAAATATGTGGCGGCGGAATATTTTTCATAGTTGCCTATAATCTTCTGTCAGCCATATTCAGAGGACTTGGCGACAGTAAGTCACCACTTATATTTGTAGCAGTTGCCTGTGTCGTAAATATAGCCGGCGACCTTATACTTGTTGCAGGATTACATCTTGATGCGGCAGGAGCAGCGATAGCGACAGTATTTGCACAGGCAGTAAGCGTTGTATTTGCGTTACTTCTGTTATTTAAAAGAAATCTTCCATTTACAATTAAGAAGAGTGACTTCAGAATAAACGAGCACTGCAACAGAGCTTTAAAGATAGGACTTCCTCTTGCGCTTCAGGAATGTCTTACACAGATATCTTTCCTTGCATTATGTGCATTTATCAACAGACTTGGGCTTGAGGCATCTTCCGGATATGGAGTTGCATGTAAGATTGTAAACTTTGCAATGCTTATACCTAGTTCACTTATGCAGTCGATGGCTTCATTTGTATCACAAAATGTCGGTGCGGGTAATGAAAAGAGAGCAAGAAAAGCATTATTTACAGGTATTGCTGTTGGATTAACAATAGGCTTAATAGTCTTTGTATTTATAATGTTTAAGGGTGATTTACTTACAGGAATATTTACAACAGATGAGGCAGTTATACAGCAGGGTTATGATTACTTAAGAGGCTTTGCGCTTGAAACAATAGTTACTGCGATATTATTCAGTATGATAGGTTACTTTAATGGACACGATAATACAGTGTGGGTTATGATACAGGGACTTATACAGACACTTCTTGTACGTCTTCCACTTGCCTACTATATGAGTATACAGCCGGATGCAAGCCTTACAAAGATAGGTTTCGCAGCACCAGCAGCAACCACTTTTGGTATTCTGTTAAATGTGATATTCTATATATATTGTAATAGAAAGACTAAGAATAATTAGAATTTTATTTGTTACTGTCCATATATATATAATATTAATGAAGCGCCAGAAGATAAATATAATCTGGTTCTAATGGATATTCAGATGCCGAGAATGGACGTACACACAGCAACAAGATAGATTCGTGCATTGCCGAATAACTGGAAAGTTTATGGATTTTGAGGAGTTATCTCACAAAATGAAAATCAAGTAGAAAGTGAATAATGTTTATATAATGTTCAAATAATGTTTATGTAATGTTACATTCCATTTCAAAATTATATAACACCTATTATGTAGAGAAAACTCAGGTGTTTTTTGGCTTGCAATGTTTTAGTAATGTCATTGTAATGTCTTGTAATGTTTGATATAGTTGTAATAAAGACATTATTATTTAATGGAGGAGATCTATGAAAGTCAGAGAATTATATCCTGATGTTATTACAGAAGATTTATGTTATGAGTATAAAGCTAAATTAACTCCTGATAATCCTATTAAATGGGCAAAAACTCTTATTGGATATGCAAATGGTAAAGGAGGTACTTTATTTGTAGGTGTATCAAACGATGGAAAAGCTTTTGGAATTAATCTTGAAGAAGTTGATAAAACAAAATTATTAATTTCAAGAATTAACGATAGACATATTTTTCCACATATAAGGATTTCATATATGATGAGAAGTGTAGATTCTAATGCAGAACATTTTGTATTAGCTATTAAAGTATCTCCAGCAGATTCTGTTATAAGATATAGAGAGGGCGACTATAATGAAACTGTTTTTATAAAAGGAGATGGTAATGCAACTCCCGCAACGCCTGAAGAAATTATTTCACTCTCAAAGAGAAAATATGGTGTTGATAATGAGACAAGCGAAGTAGAATATATAGCAAATTTATGGTCTGAATATCTTAATCTTTGTATGGAATACAGACAAGATAAATCAATACCAACAATAAAGGAATTGCAGAACGAAGAAATTATTTCTAAAGATGGTTATGCAAAATCAGGATTTATAATGTTTTCTGACAATTATAATGAAGGTGATACGATGATTTGCTGTCGCTTGTGGAAAGGAAAAAACAAGACAGGTATCGTTTTGGATAGTAGCAGACTAAGAGGTTCAATTGCAAAAGTTTTTGAAAATGCATTAAATTTTATTGAACGTAATACGAAAACAGGCTGGGTAAAAACAGAAAATGGCGGCAGAGATGAAATTAGGTCATATCCCAAGGAAGCTGTAAGAGAAGCATTGGTAAATGCTATTGCACATAGAGATTATTCTATTTCGGGAACTCAGATTGACGTTGATATTTATTCAGATAGAATAGAAATAGTATCACCTGGTTCATGGCTTTTACCTAAAGATTATAATGAGTATCCTTCTGGTTCAATACCTTCTATCAGACGCAATGCTATTATAGCAGCATGTCTTGATGTAGCAAACCTTATGGAGAGAGGCGGGACTGGGTTTCAAACTATGATAGAGGCTTATAAATCCAGTCCTGAAGAAATACAGCCAGTAGTGTCCATATATCCTGGATTTTTAAATTTAAAATTATTTGATAGACTATATAGAAATGAAGATATAGAATTGGATTTAGAAGGTTTTACTGATGCAGAAAAAGTTATGGCTATTCTCAAGATGGAAGGACCAAAACCAATTAAGGAGTTACAAACAACTCTTAACTACCGAAGTAGAAGTCAATTTCTAAATGAAGTTATAAATCCACTTATGGAAATTGGAAAGATATATCGAGATGGTAAACCTAAATCACCAACGGCACTTATTAAAATTAAAAGATAAAGATTTCAATAAGGAAGTATTAGAATCGGATAAGGTGGTTCTTATAGATTTCTGGGCTCCATAGTGTGCACCTTGCAGAATGATGGAGCCGGTTATAGAACAGCTTGCAGCAGAATATGATGGAAAAGCTAAGGTTGGAAAGGTAAATGTTGATGAAGAAACAGAACTTGCACAACAGTTTCAGGTAATGAGCATTCCTACGATTGTTTTAATGAAGGATGGAAAAGTTATTAATCAGTTAATAGGTGTAAGATCAAAGGCAGAGCTGGAGTCATTATTATCATCTAATCTGTAAATATAAAGGTGGGATGGTAGTCCAACGATATGCGAATACATATTTATAATAAATATAATATACGTAATAATAAAACAAGATAAATAAATGCAGATAAGAGAGGAAATATATCTATGCAGACAAAAGTAAATGCATTGACTGCGTAAAGGATGCAGCATCATTTCTTGAGGATGAATTAAAATAAGGCATGTGTTATACTATTAAATAAGCAGGGTTTAAGGATTATGTAGATTATGAAGCAGTAAAACAGAAAGATGAGGATGTTTTGATGAAAGAAAATGAAAAAAACCCACGACAGCTTTTTCAGATATTTACAACATTTATGAAAATAGGCATATTTACTTTTGGTGGTGGTTATGCGATGATTCCGCTTATTCAAAGAGAAACTGTCGTTAAAAGAAAATGGGTCGATGATGATGATATACTTGATATTGTAGCTATAGCAGAGAGTACGCCAGGTCCTATAGCGATAAATGCATCAACCTTTGTAGGATATCGTGTGGGCGGTTTTTTTGGAGCAGTTGTAGGAACTGTTGGCATGATACTTCCATCATTTATAATAATACTTGCGATTTCTTTTGTGTTAAACAGCTTTCAGGATGTACAGGCAGTAAAGTATGCATTTAATGGAATAAGGGCAGGTGTACTTGCACTTATAATAAGGGCTTTATGGCTTATGTATAAGAATGTTAAGAAGTGTGCGGTGTCATATATTGTTATGGCTGCGGCATTTATTTTGAGTGCATTTACATCTGTTAATGTAATAGTTGTTATAGCTGGCTGTGCATTATTTGGCCTGATCACAGCTTATATAAATACCAAAAAAAGAAATGATTGTATGGAATAAAATGTTGCAGATAAGGTATTTTATGTAAGTTTAAGGCGTTTAAGTATTGTAGTATGATTAAATATCAGGAAAGAAGCAGTGTATGATATATATAAGATTATTGTGGACATTTTTTAAGATAGGTGCCTTCACCTTCGGAGGAGGTTATGCTATGCTTCCTCTTGTAGAGAGTGAAGTTGTGGCACATGGCTGGATGAGTGAACAGGATATTATTAATTTTATAGCAGTTAGTGAAAGCACTCCTGGTTCATTTGCGGTAAATGTTGCTACATATGTAGGAGAAGAGGTCGCCGGTGTTGCAGGTTCTGTGTGTGCAACACTTGGCGTTGTACTGCCGTCATTTATAATAATACTCATAATAGCTGGCTGTTATAAAAGGTTTAAGAATAGTGGTGTTGTAAAGGGCTGTATGAGTGGTCTTAAGCCTGCAGTTGTCGGACTTATAGGAGCTTCGGTTATATCAGTTGGCAGGCAGGTATTTATTCCGGATGGATTTGCATTAGAGGTTTTTAAAACATCTGGTACATATGTTTCTATAGGAATACTTGCACTTGCACTGATATTGTCGTTTAAGAAGGTACACCCGGTTATAATAATTGTTCTAAGTGCAATACTTGGCATAGCTGCAGGGTATATTGCAGCCTGAATTCTGTCAGGTATATTGCAGTCTAAATGTTTGAAAAGAACTATGACATATGATAGAATTTCTTCTATATATTAAACAGATATAGAACAATCAATGTTATTGATATGACAGATATTTTATGGTCATATATGGAGGAAAATATAATATGTCATTTACACATTTACATGTTCATACGGAGTATTCGCTGTTAGATGGTTCAAGTAAAATTAAAGAGATAACTAAGCGTGCCGCAGAGCTTGGCATGGACAGCCTTGCAATAACGGATCACGGAGTTATGTATGGTGTCATAGATTTCTATAAGGCAGCTAAGGAGGCAGGGATTAAGCCTGTTCTTGGGTGTGAGGTGTATGTAGCTCCGGGTTCAAGATTCGATAAGGAGGCAGGAACAGGAGAGGACAAGTATAACCATCTTGTGCTGCTTGCTGAGAATAATACTGGTTATCAGAATCTGATGAAGATAGTCTCAAGAGGTTTCACGGAGGGGTTTTACTATAAGCCAAGGGTTGATAAAGAACTTCTTAGGGAATTCCATGAAGGAATCATAGCCACTAGCGCCTGTCTTGCAGGTGAAGTGCAAAGATACTTAGCAAGAGGCATGTATGAAGAAGCTAAGAGGGTGGCACTTTCTTATCAGGATATATTTGGAAAGGATAATTTCTTTCTTGAACTGCAGGACCATGGTATAGCAGAGCAGCATTATGTTAATCCACAGCTTCTTAGAATGTCAGAGGAAACAGGCATAGAACTTATATGCACTAATGATGTGCATTATACATATGCAGATGATGCTGATGCACATGATATTCTGCTGTGTATACAGACAGGTAAGAAGGTTACAGATGAGAACAGGATGCGTTATACAGGCGGACAGTATTATCTTAAGTCACCAGAGGAGATGGCAGAACTTTTTAAGTATGCACCACAGGCTGTTGCCAATACTGAAAAGATAGCAGAAAGATGTAATGTTGAGATAGAGTTTGGCGTGACAAAGCTTCCTAAGTTTGCAGTACCGCAAGGCTATACTTCATGGACATATCTTAATTATCTGTGCTATGAGGGACTTAAGAAAAGATATCCTGACCAGGCAGCAGATATATCTGTTGATGAGTTTGTAAGACTTGCAAATGAAGAGGCAGTTGAAGACAGAAAAGACGTTGTTATAAAGATAGCGGAGGATACTAATAACATATTCCAAAGACTTGCTTATGAGCTTTCAGTTATCTATTCTATGGGATATGTGGATTACTTCCTTATCGTGTGGGATTATATCAACTTTGCCAAAAGACATGATATTCCAGTAGGACCAGGAAGAGGCTCTGCGGCAGGAAGTATAGTATCATATTGTCTTGAGATAACTGACCTTGATCCTATTAAATACAGTCTTATTTTTGAACGTTTCCTTAATCCGGAGCGAGTATCCATGCCCGATATTGATGTGGATTTCTGTTATGAAAGAAGACAGGAGGTCATAGATTACGTCGTAGAAAAGTATGGCAAGGATTGTGTTTCACAGATAGTTACATTTGGTACTATGGCGGCAAGAGCGGTTATAAAGGATGTAGGAAGAGTACTGGATCTGCCTTATGCCATGGTTGATAACATAGCAAAGATGGTGCCAAGAGAGATAGGCATAACTATAGATAAAGCGCTTGCAGAGAATCCTGATCTTAAAAGTGAATACGAAAACAATGAAGTGGTAAAGGATCTTATAGATAAGAGTAAAAGGCTTGAAGGCCTTCCAAGACATGCTTCTATGCATGCAGCTGGTGTTCTTATCTGTGGAAAGCCAGTTGAGGATTATGTTCCGCTTTCAACAGGTTCAGATGGTGCAGTTGTTGCCCAGTTTGTCATGACAACTCTTGAAGAGCTTGGGCTTCTTAAGATGGATTTCTTAGGGTTAAGAACTCTTACTGTGATAAAAGATGCAGAGAATCTTATAAAAAAATATAATAAAGACTTCTCTATCCACGATATTGATTACTCTGACAAGGGTGTTTTTGATGCCATCAGTACTGGTAAATGTGATGGCATATTCCAGCTTGAAAGTGCTGGCATGAAGTCGTTTATGAAGGAACTAAAACCAAGATCGTTAGAAGACCTTATAGCCGGAATCTCACTGTACAGACCGGGACCTATGGACTTTATTCCACAGTACATTAAGGGCAAGAACAACCAGGATAGTGTAACTTATGCGTGTCCTCAGCTTGAGGCTATACTTAAACCAACCTATGGCTGTATCGTGTATCAGGAACAGGTTATGCAGATAGTACGTGATCTGGCTGGATATTCCTGGGGACGAAGTGACCTGGTAAGGCGTGCCATGTCTAAGAAAAAGGCTTATGTTATGGAGCAGGAGCGCAAGAACTTTATATACGGCAATCCGGATGAAGGCGTTAAGGGCTGTGTTAACAATGGTATAGATGAGAAGGTGGCTGGAAAAATATATGATGATATGATTGACTTCGCCAAGTATGCTTTCAATAAGTCACATGCTGCATGTTATGCTGTTGTATCATTTCAGACAGCATATCTTAAGACATATTATCCTGTTGAATTCATGGCAGCCCTTATGACCTCGGTTATTGATAATACATCAAAGGTTGCAGGATATATATATGCATGTAAACAGATGAATATAGGTATTCTTCCACCAGATGTTAACGAGTCACAGATGGAGTTTACAGTAGAAAACGGAAAGATAAGATTTGCGATGGCTGCAATCAAGTCACTTGGAAGACCTACTATACAGGCTATTCTAAAGGAACGCGGGGTAAATGGCAGCTTTGTATCTATGCAGGATTTTGTTACAAGAATGTCAACAGCACTTAATAAAAGGGCGATTGAGAACTTTGTAAAGGCTGGTGCATTTGATACATTCGGACATACAAGAAAAGCCATGATGATAGTGTCTGACAGTATGCTTGACAGCGCAGTAAAGCAGAATAAGGACTCTATGTCAGGACAGATGTCACTCTTTGATTTTGCTGCCGAGGAGGACAAGAAAGCATTTGAAATAAGAATTCCAGATGTGGCTGAGTACACAAAGGAAGAGCTGTTAGGCTATGAAAAGGAAATTCTTGGTGTGTATGTAAGCGGGCATCCGCTTGATGAATACACAGGCATGGTTAAGAAGTATATAACCAATGTTTCATCAGACTTTGAAATAGATGATGAGACAGGGGAAACAAAGGTAAAGGATGGAGCTGTCGCAACTATAGGCGGACTTATAACTAATAAGACAATAAAAACAACAAAGAAGGGACAGCTTATGGCGTTTTTTACACTTGAAGATGTTGTAGGAACAGTCGAAGTTGTTGTATTTCCCAATAGCTTTACTGCTAATCGTGTTGTTATGGACCATGCTGAAAAGGTGTTTGTAACTGGAAAAGTACAGGCAAATGTCGATGAAAATGCAAAGCTGATATGTGACAAGGTTGTTGATTTTAACACTATTCCAAGAAAATTGTGGATAAGGTTTGAAAGTCTTTCGGCTTATGAGGAAAAAAAGGCTGAGCTTGATGGTATATTGCACGACTCAGATGGAAAGGATACGGTTGTAATATACTGTACAAAGGAGAATAAGAGAATTACACTTCCGTCAAACCGTACTATTAAAGTTAATTCGGAACTTATTCAGAAGCTTCAGGCTATGTATGGCGATAAAAATATTACTACAACTTAAGTCCAGTGATAAATAATAATAAGTAATTATTTATAATATTTTAAATATATTTATGGTATCCACAAAGGTTGTGTCTGACAGCTACATTTATAAATAATATTAGAAAAATTTCGTAAAATAATATATTATTTTACGAAATTGTGTTAGTATTAAAGACAGTGATATTAGAATATTTAATGGACAAAATATCATTTACGATGGAATGTCATAGACTTTAGATGAAAGGGGAAATATATATGGCTAAAGAAATTAAGACAATCGGTGTGTTAACAAGCGGTGGCGATGCCCCTGGTATGAATCCTGCGATAAGAGCTGTCGTAAGAACAGCTATCAATAAAGGACTTAAGGTAAAAGGAATACAGAAGGGCTATAATGGTCTTATCAATGATGAGATTATAGATATGGATAAAAAGAGTGTATCAGATATCATACAGAGAGGTGGTACAGTTCTTTATACAGCAAGATGTCTGGAGTTCATGACAGAAGAAGGACAGAAGAAGGCAGCAGAGGTATGTAAGAAGCATGGTATTGATGGCATGGTAGTTATCGGTGGTGACGGTTCTTTCAGAGGCGCACAGAAGCTTGCTGATGCAGGTGTCAACACGATTGGACTTCCAGGAACTATTGACCTTGATATTGCATGTACAGATTATACTATCGGATTCGATACAGCAGTCAATACAGCGATGCAGGCTATAGACAAGATAAGAGATACTTCTACATCGCATGAAAGATGCAGTATTATCGAGGTTATGGGACGTAATGCAGGCTATATTGCACTTTGGTGTGGTATTGCGAATGGTGCAGAGGATATTCTTCTTCCAGAAAGATATGACGGAGATGAGCAGGCTATCATCAACCACATTATTGATGGAAGAAAGAAGGGCAAGAAGCATCATCTTATTATCAATGCAGAAGGTATCGGACATTCAACAGGAATGGCAAGAAGAATTGAAGCAGCCACAGGTATTGAAACAAGAGCAACTATTCTTGGTTATATGCAGAGAGGTGGTTCACCTACATGTAAGGACAGAATGTATGCATCTATTATGGGTTCATATGCAGTTGACCTTTTAGTTGCAGGAAAGAGTAACAGACTTGTAGCTTATAAGAATGGTAAGTTCGTTGATTATGATATTGATGAGGCACTTGCCATGACAAAGGATATAAGCGAGTATGAGTTTAATATAAGTTCGCTGCTTTCTAACTAAGCGAGCCTGGTGTTTATGCAGCTTTTATATTAATCAACTATATTAATCAGCTGTATTAATTCAGTTTTATTTATCTGGACGGGTATCTGTGGATGACAGGTATCCGTCTTTTATTATTTGCCGTTATTTAGAATTGCTGCATTGCTATGCAATTCACGCCATTTTATTTTGTTTTTGGTATTTAGAGTGTCTCAAGTAAAAAAGTCTTTTTCTGCAGGCATAAATAACTTTTTATTCTTTTTACACTTACATCATGTAATGATATATAATACAAAATGTAAAATATACTTGACAATATGTAATCAATATCATATATTAATAATGTGCTAAGCTGATGCATTAATAGTCATTAACAACACAGCTATATTGGCTGTGGTTATTACACAAGGAGGTATTGTCATGGATGGTTTTATATTATTATTGATTTTTGTTATTGTATTTGCAGTTATTATGTTGTTAACTAAGTATAGTAAAAGAAATTGTGAGTATGATGAAAGACAGCTTGCTATAAGAGCAGAGGGATACAAGAGAGGCTTTTTTATAATGCTTGTTATGACAGGTATGCTGTGTGTGATTAATGAAGCCAGGATAAGTGTACCATTTGATAATGACTTTTTTCTTTTTGCAGCGATGATGTTAAGTGTGGATGTTTATGCAATACATGCGATTGAGAATGGAGCATTTTTTTCTGTGAATGAAAAGGGGCTGTCTTATATAGTTATGGTTGCAATAGTCATAATAGCGAATGCCATATCAGCAGCCGGTCATATAATTGATGGAACTATTAAGAGTGATGGAAAGCTTATGTTTGATAATGGTGGCTGTAATCTGATATTACTGGTTGGTTTTTTGTTGATGTTAACAGTATTTATCCATAAATATATCAAAGAAAGAAAAGGCTATGAAGAATCTTAAATTAAAGGCTGCAAGGGCAGCTAAGGACTTATCACAGGATGAATTGGCAAAGCTGTGTAATGTTTCAAGACAGACGATCAGTGCTATAGAGAAGGGAGACTATAACCCTACGATTAACCTATGCATAGCCATATGCAAGGCGCTTGATAAGACACTTGATGAGTTGTTCTGGGAATAGATATAGGCTGGGAAAATGGACAGAAAGGCAGGATATATGAGAAATGATGTCTTATTTATAAATACTATTATAGTAATAACGCTTTTATATTCGCTCATACAGGGGGGCAGCTTATATTTTATGGGCGGCAGGGTAGAGAAAGCTGATGCAGAGATTATAAAGACAAGATATGCTAATAAGAATGGAACACATTTCAGAAATTCACAATGGGCAGTTGTTAAATATAAGGCGGAGGGCAGAAATATTGTGTCTGATAATATGATTCAGGTATCAATGTACGCCAAAGAAGGGGATACAGTAATGGTGAAATATTATAAAAATAACCCACAAAGACTTGCTGTATTTTCTGCTAAAAGATGTGTGACAGCATTTATAATAACCTGTGTATTTATAATAATCAGGGTCATTATGCAATAGATAAAAATTACAATAACTATTGCTTGCTGGATTGTTATTAGTTTAGTATTATGGAATTGCATTTTAGAATTTAAGAAAGGAAAAGCCGGTGATTAATTAGATATAATTACTGGCTGGTAAAATAGAATGATTACAAGTACAAGCAGTTCACAGGTTAAGCATATAGTTAATCTGCAGAAGAAGTCAAAGTTAAGAAAAGAAGAAAAACAGTTTGTTGTTGAGGGGATAAAGATGGTGTCAGAAGCACCCAAAGACAGACTTGTTAAGGTATATGTTTCTGAGACATTTAAGGATGATAATGAGGAATTCCTTGAAAAAATGAATTATGAAGCCGTAGGAAAAGATGTGCTTGAGATTGTGTCAGATAACGTGTTTGTGCGTATGTCAGACACACAGACACCTCAGGGAATAATGGCTGTTGTTAAGATGTCGGATGTATGCATAGAAGATATGTTTGAAAAAGATAACTATACAGATAGTAAAGATGACGGGGCTGATAAAGTAGAAGACAATACGGCAGATGCTAAAAAACAGCCACTTCTTCTTATACTTGAAAATCTTCAGGACCCCGGAAATCTTGGAACTATTGTAAGAATGGCTGAGGGGGCAGGTGTCACAGGCATTATTATGAGCAGTAACACAGTTGATATATACAATCCGAAGACGATACGTTCAACTATGGGGTCACTTTACAGAGTGCCTGTCATATATGTTGATGATATATGCAAGGCAGTAGATGAATGTAAGGAAAAAGGTGTTAAAGTATACGCTGCGCATCTTAAGGGAACGGATAATTACAATCAGAAGGACTATGCGCAGCCAACAGCATTTATGATTGGCAATGAGGGAAACGGACTTTCAGACAGACTTACACAGAAGGCAGATGAACTTGTAAGAATTCCTATGCAGGGTAAAGTTGAGTCACTCAATGCAGCTATTGCATGTACAATTCTTACCTACGAAGCAGTAAGGCAGAGATTGTAAGAACGTGTAGAAATGTGTCGGATGCCTCATAAAAAGGCTGCTATTTCATAAATATTTAATAAATGTTAAATAGATAATATAAGCGTAAAGCCGCGGAAACACTGGTTTCTACGGCTTTTTGTAACAAATTTGACAAATTTGATTAACTTTGCTATTATACTTTCGTAACAAAATGTAACAATTCTGTAACATTTTGTAGGCGCATTTAACAACTTGTGCCGGAAAGGGAAAAACTTTATGAAACTTAGAAGTAGCAAAGCTGCTTGTTGTCTGGGAGCGACAATGGTAGTTATGATGATGCCAGTTCTTCCAAAGGTAACAGACGCGAAACCTACCTATGAGCAACACGAAAGTACAATTACTGATACCGAAATCAGAGTTGCATCATACGCAGCCAATGTTGAAGAAACAGTTGTAACAGGATACGAAGAAACAAAGGGCCAGATGCATGACAAAGCGCTTGCAATTACAGAGCCTTACTTAGATGTATATCAGAGTATGGGGGCTGAGTCAGAGGTTGTCGGACGACTTTACAAGAACACTGAGGTTGATGTGTTAGAGATAAGTGAAGGATGGACTAAGATAAGCTCTGGTAATTGTGAAGGTTATACTAAGACGGCAGCTCTCCTGTTTGGTCAGGAAGCAGATGCGATAGAGGTTTCTTTAGATGATGAGGATATCCTTACAGGATACACTATCGAAGAAGCAGAGGCGAAGGAAGCTGAAGAAGAAGCAGCAAGAATAGCCGAAGAAGAAAGACTTGCAGCCGAAGCTGAGGCAGCCAGAGCGGCTGAAGAAGCAAGAGTACAGTCGATTATATCAAAAACTATATCTGGAACAGATATAACATATAATCCTACAATGAGCGTGAGTGATGAAGAATTATATCTTCTTGCATGTGTCATTGACTGGGAGGCAGGCAGCGAACCTTATGAAGGTAAGCTTGCAGTTGCCAATGTGGTATTGAACAGAGTGAGAAGTTCAAAGTTCCCAAGTTCAATATCAGGTGTAATATATCAGAATTCCCAGTTCTCTGGAGTGTCAGATGGAGCAGGTGGTCCATCTGACAAGTTCCAGAGCAGAATGAACAGAGGATTAAGCACACAGACATGTATGGATGCCGCTGTTGAAGCATTATCAGGACATAATAATATCGGTGGATACACATCATTCAGAATGATATCAGTAGCCAATATGTCAGCTATGTCTGATTATGTTATTATTGGAAATCATGTATTTCACTAAAACATAAGCCGTGAAAGGTGTGAGGATACATTTAATGATGTTTAATTGGGTTACTTACATTTTAACGGAACAAGACTTAATAAAATATAAGAACTGTATGGACTGTCAGGCATAGTGCTATGGCGGTTCGTATGGTTTTATATTTTTTATGGTTTTATATTCTTTTTAAATAATTCGCTAATTATCTCTTTTAATTCTTTTTTGAGGTTCCCTGTTTTGATGTAAGAGCTTGATTTTTATTTTATTGTACTGGTGCCTAGGTCAAAAGCCAACAACTATCATCCCACTTTTTGCTGGTACTTGTATTTATAAAATAAATGCGATAAAATATAATCTATGTTTTACGCAGGATTGAAGGAAATACGAAATCCCTCAACATTAGGCGCGTATTGATTGGAGGATTATTATGAACCTTAAAGGAAGAGATTTTTTAACATTAAAGGACTATACACCAGAAGAGATAGAGTATCTTATAGAGCTTGCAGCAAAGCTTAAGAAGATGAAGAAGGATGGTGTTGTTGAACAGCCACTTCGTGGAAAGAATGTAGCACTTATATTTGAAAAGACAAGTACACGTACAAGATGTTCATTTGAGGTAGCTGCACATGACCTTGGTATGGGCGTTACATATCTTGACCCTAAGGGTTCACAGATAGGCAAGAAGGAAAGCATAGCAGATACAGCAAGAGTTCTCTGTACTATGTTTGAAGGAATTGAATACAGAGGCTTCGGACAGGAAATAGTAGAAGACCTTGCAAAGTATTCATCAGTTCCTGTATGGAATGGTCTTACTAATGAGTATCATCCAACACAGATGCTTGCTGATATGCTTACAATAAAGGAAAAGCTTGGCAGATTAAAGGGTGTTAAGTTCGTTTATATGGGTGATGCAAGATACAATATGGGTAATTCACTTATGATAGTATGCTCTAAGCTTGGATTACATTTCACAGCATGCACAGCAAAAGAATATTTCCCTAACGAAGAGTTAGTGAACCAGTGCAGGGAATGGGCTAAGGAAAGCGGCGGTTCTGTAACACTCACAGAAAATGTAGAAGAGGGAACAAAGGGCGCAGAAGTACTCTATACAGATGTATGGGTATCTATGGGCGAGCCAGATGAAGTATGGAATGAGAGAATTAAGGCTTTACTTCCATATCAGATTAATAAAAAGGTTATGGATAATGCAGACAAGAATGCTATATTTATGCACTGTCTTCCAGCCTTCCACGACCTTAAGACAACTATCGGCAAGGAGATACACGACAAGTTCGGACTTGATGAGATGGAAGTTACAGATGAAGTATTTGAGTCAGAGCAGTCAGTTGTATTTGATGAGGCAGAAAACCGTATGCACACAATAAAGGCAGTTATGGCAGCTACACTTGGTGCATACTAATTATATAATGCAAGTATATAAGCGTTATGGCAGCAATGTGTACTAATAATATACAAAATATCGGTGGCAGAAATCGGTGTGTTGCCATAATATGCTTTATGGATACATTTTGGTACTTACATCAATCGTATGGAATACAGAGAGGAATTGATATGTATTATACAACAAGTGGTTCATACAAAAAGACAAAAATGATTATAGATTATACCAACATTGTGCTTACAGTTGCGGCTACAGTAATATTTATTATTGTGCTGTTTTTAAGAAGCAAAAGCGGAATACTGTTTCCTATTGAGTTTCTTCTTGGAACAATCGTAAATGCACTTACATCGGTAAAGCATTTTATTAACGGCAATAAAGTGTCGGGTCTTATAGTTGCAGTTGTTGCGGTTTTACTTGCGGTTATGACAGTGGTTACAGCTCTTATTGTTCTGTAGGATATATTATAACTAAAATATAACTAAAAGACAGGAAAGCCAGTGCAGTTCTTTTTAGATAAGGATTGCAGAATATAGGATATGGGAATTACTGCGAATTCAGGTGGTATATATGAAATCAGAAATATTACATTTGTTAAGATGTGCTGACGATTATGTGTCAGGCCAGCAGTTGTGTGAAACATTCGGTGTGTCAAGGACTGCTGTGTGGAAGGTTATTAACCAGCTAAAGGAAGAGGGATATGTTATAAATTCTGTCCAGAATAAAGGCTACAGAATTACAGAATATCCTGATATAATAACAGCTTCGGAGATAGAGAGCCTGCTGCTTGATGATGATGGCAATATGCAGGGAATATGCCAGCATATTAAGTATTTTGACGAAACAGACTCAACTAATAATCAGGCAAAGCTTGCGGCTGAAAAGGATGCACAGGATGGTACACTTTTTGTGGCTGAGTGTCAGACAGGCGGACGTGGAAGAAGAGGAAGAACATGGGTATCACCGGCAGGAAGCGGCATATGGATGAGCCTGCTTTTAAGACCACATATAAGCCCTGAAAGTGCATCAATGCTTACTCTAGTGCTTGCTGTTGCGATGGTTGAGGCTATCAATGAAGAAGTGAAAGATGCAAAATGTTATGTCAAGTGGCCAAACGATATAGTTCTTAACAGTAAGAAGATAAGTGGAACACTTACAGAGATGAGTGCTGAAATGGATGCCATACACTATGTTGTTATAGGCATTGGAATTAATGTTAACACAACAGACTTTGATGAGTCGATAAAGGATATGGCAACATCTATATATCTTGAAACAGGTACGAAGGTCAAAAGAAGTAGCATTATAGCTGCATTTTCTAAGAGCTTTAAGAAGTATTATGAAGCATTTTTAGAAACTGAGGATTTAACACTTCTTATAGACAGATACAATGAGCTTCTCATCAATAAGGGCAGAACGGTCAAAGTCATATATGCCAATAAAGAGCTTATAGGTGAGGCACTTGGAATTAATAAGGACGGCGAACTTATAATAAAAACAGAGGATGGAGCTTCAGTGGCTATAAGAGCTGGTGAGGTTTCAGTGAGAGGATTGTACGGATATGTATGATAATAATGAAAATGTAGTACTGTGTGCTTCTAATTCGTATGAGAAGAAGTATTACTTTAATCCGGACTTTGATAAGCTTCCGGAGGATATAAAAAATGAGTTAAAGATTATGTGTGTTTTATTCACAGAAGAGGTTGGTGGAATACTTGACCTTGAATTCGATGAGGATGGCACACTGCTTTTTAAGTCAACAGCAGATGAAGGCGACCTTTTATATGATGAAATAGCCTGCGGTCTTCTTGTTAAGAAAAACCAGTATGAGAAGAGAGAGTTATTAGAGTCTCTTGAAATGTTTTATAAGGTGTTTTTCTTAGGACTGGATGGATGATGTGATGTGCGAAGGTAATGAGCCGTATAATATTAAATCATAACAAAGTACTTTATTATGATTTGGTCTGACAGGGCTGATACCAGATAGTCTAAGAAGGCAGAAAGTTCTTACATATGCGTAGCAGATGATTTATTTGTAAATGTTTGGAAAAAGAAAGGCTATAAATATATGAAAATAGGTTCAGTTAATATAAAGACTCCCGTAGCCTTAGGACCGATGGCAGGTGTAACAGACCTGCCATTTCGTCTTTTATGCAAGGAGCAGGGCTGTGGGTTATTGTATACAGAGATGGTCAGTGCAAAGGCCATTCTTTATAATAATAAAAATACAGAGGAGCTGCTAAAAACAGACCCGAAGGAACATCCGGTTGCAGTCCAGCTTTTTGGTTCCGACCCGGATATTATGGCAGATATAGCCAAAAGACTCTGTGAAAGGGAATTTGACATAATTGATATCAATATGGGATGTCCTGTTCCAAAGGTTGTCAATAATGGTGAAGGTTCAGCACTTCTTAAAAATCCGCTTCTTGTTGGAAAAATAGTTGAGAGTATGGCAAATGCGATAGATAAGCCGCTTACAGTTAAGATAAGGACTGGCTTTGATGAAAGCTGTATTAATGCAGAAGAAATAGCATATATTATACAGGAGTCAGGCGGGGCTGCAGTTGCAGTCCATGGAAGGACAAGAAGCCAGTATTATTCCGGTAAGGCTGACTGGGATGTTATAAGAAGAGTAAAGGAAAAAGTAAATATACCAGTTATAGGCAATGGTGATATAAAAAGCGGAGAAGATGCCGCACGTATGTTTAAGGAAACAGGCTGTGATGCAGTTATGATAGGAAGGGCAGCACAGGGCAATCCATGGATATTCAGACAGGTTAAAGACTATCTTGAAACGGGTGTGATTACTTCGGGACCTTCTATAGATGAGGTTGCTGATATGCTTATAAGACACTGTCAGATGCTTGTTGAAACAAAGGGCGAATTTACAGCAGTGCGTGAGATGAGAAAGCATTTTGCGTGGTACACAACCGGAATAAAGCATGCCGCAGCGTTAAGACACGAGGTAAATCAGGTGACTAAGCAGGAGCAGTTCAATGAGTTCGTGGAGAAGATACGGACGTTGACATAAAAGTTTAGGTGAGATATAATATCTTGAGCATTTTATCAGATGATGGTAATAATGTGAGTGCCGGAATTGAAAGAATTTTACAAGTATATAATTTTGTAATAAAAAGTTTTACGTATTCGCACAAATAACTTTTGGAATTTTGACCCTGGCATCATTATATGAATATTTTAATGAATTTATTTATGGGAAAGGTGACGAACAATGGCAGAGAAGCAGTTACTTACAAAAAAGGGATATGAAGAGAGAGTTGCTTTACTTGAGCACTTAAAAGTAGATAGAAGAAAGGAAGTCGCTGAAAAGTTAAAGGAAGCAAGAGAACAGGGCGACCTTTCAGAAAATGCAGAATACGATGCAGCTAAAGATGAGCAGAGAGATATTGAAACTCAGATTGCAGAACTTGAAGAAATTCTTAAAAATGCAGAAGTAATTCAGGATGACAACACAGATTCAGATGCTGTTAAGATGGAAAGTACAGTAGTACTTCATGATATTGAATTCGATGAAGATATTGAATATGTAATCGTTGGTTCTTCAGAGGCAGACAGCCTTAACAACAAGATATCTAACGAATCACCACTTGGAGCAGCTATGCTTGGCAAGAAGGTTGGAGATATCGTAAAGGTAGAAGCACCTATTGGTGTGGTTGAATATAAGATTGTTTCTGTTAAGAATGACTAGTAATAAGATTTTAGAGCATATGCTGTGAGCACAATACTCACAGGCAGGCTTGTTTTTAATTTAATAGTTTAGTAATTAATCAGGTAACAGATTTAGGTAATTGCGAAATGTACTAACCAGAATTTATGCGGTTTTGGGAGTTTTGCAAGTGCCTAAGGTAACAGATTGTAAAGAAGGAGAAAAAAAGTGGCAGATAACAAGAATCAGGCACAGCCAGATGTTAATGAGCAGATTAAGGTAAGAATGGACAAGCTCGCTGCATTACAGGAAGCTGGCAAGGATCCATTTCAGATAACAAAGTATGATGTTACACACCATACAGATGAAATCAGAGCTATCTATGAAGCACATGAGAAGGAGCTTCTTGGTGACAGACCAGAGGTTAATACTGATGGTATGGATGAGCAGCAGGCAAGAGAAGCCGTTAATGCTGATTACAATGAGAGAAGAGCTATTATGGATGCTTCTCCTATTGAGGTAAGCTTTGCTGGAAGAATGATGTTCAAGAGAGTAATGGGAAAGGCTTCTTTCTGTAACATAGCAGATCTTAAGGGCAGAATGCAGGCATATATTTCAAGAGATGCTATAGGTGATGAAGCTTACGCAGACTTCAAGAAGTCTGACATAGGTGATATATTTGGTATCAAGGGCTTTATATTCAGAACTAAGACAGGTGAGATATCAGTTCATGCAGAAGAAATAACACTTCTTTCTAAGAGCTTACAGGTACTTCCAGAGAAGTTCCATGGAATTACAGATACTGATATGAGATACCGTCAGAGATATGTTGATTTAATAATGAATCCTGAGGTTAAGGATACATTTGTAAAGAGATCACAGATTATAAAGGAAATCAGAAGATTCCTTGATGGCAGGGACTTTATGGAAGTTGAAACTCCAACACTTGTTTCTAATGCAGGTGGTGCAGCCGCAAGACCTTTCGAAACTCACTACAATGCACTAGATGAGGATGTTAAGCTTCGTATATCTTTAGAGCTTTATCTTAAGAGACTTATCGTTGGTGGTCTTGAAAGAGTATACGAAATCGGACGAGTATACCGTAACGAAGGTGTTGATACAAGACACAACCCAGAGTTCACACTTATGGAACTTTATCAGGCATACACAGACTATGAAGGTATGATGGAACTTACAGAGAGTATGTTCAGACACCTTGCACAGACTGTATGTGGCACAACTAAGATTACTTATAACGGCACTGAGATTGACCTTGGAAAGCCATTCAGAAGACTTACTATGAATGATGCTATCAAGGAATATGCAGGTGTTGACTTTGATACAATTAAGACTGACGAAGAGGCTAAGGCTCTTGCTAAGGAGAGAGGAATTGAGTTTGAAGAACGTCACACAAAGGGCGATATCATCAATCTTTTCTTTGAAGAGTACTGCGAAGAGAAGTTAATCCAGCCAACATTTATTATGGATCATCCTCTTGCAATCTCTCCACTTACTAAGAAGAAGCCATCTGATCCAGAAAAGGTTGAGCGTTTCGAGCTTTTCATTAACACATGGGAAATGTGTAATGCTTATTCAGAGCTTAACGACCCAATCGACCAGAGAGAGCGTTTTGCACAGCAGGATAAGAATGCAGAGAATGGTGATGAGGAAGCACAGCACACAGATGAAGACTTCCTTAATGCGCTTGCGGTAGGTATGCCTCCAACAGGTGGTATCGGATACGGTATCGACAGACTTGTCATGCTCCTTACAGATTCACCAGCTATTAGGGATGTATTACTCTTTCCAACGATGAAGTCCTTAGATGGTGGAAGCAAGGAAAATAAGGCGTCTAAGAGTAATTCGGCAGAGAATTGCGACCAGATTGCGACTGTTGAGGAAAAGATTGATTTCTCAAATGTAAAGATTGAACCATTGTTTGAGGAAACAGTTGATTTTGATACATTCTCAAAATCAGATTTTAGAGCAGTTAAGGTTAAGGAATGTGTTGCAGTACCTAAGAGCAAGAAACTTTTACAGTTTACGCTTGATGATGGTACAGGTGCGGATAGAACAATCCTTTCTGGTATTCATGCGTATTATGAACCAGAAGAATTAGTTGGAAAAACATTGATTGCCATCACAAACCTTCCACCTAGAGCAATGATGGGAATTGAATCTTGTGGTATGTTACTTTCAGCAGTAAATAATCTTAAAGATTCAGAGGATGAAGAACTCCATCTTCTTATGGTGGATAACCATATTCCAGCAGGAGCGAAATTATATTAAAATAAAGAGAACACGCTAAAGAAATAGGACTTCCCAATATAAAAGTGAGGAAGTCCTATTTTCTATATACATTTCTTTGATGTATTTATTATTTTATCTTTCCAATCAATAACATTCTTAATTGATAATTTTTCTTGCGCTTTTATGAATGTTGTAATATATGTGTAGTCGATGTTATCATTTGAATCCACAGGAAGACGTATTTCCATATTTTTTAATACATTTTCATTAAACGAAGATTGTCCCCATGCAAAATTTTGAAATGCTTTTCTCATTACTGTTAGAAGATAGCAAGCAAGCTCTGGATTTAATTCACAGTCACGATAAGACATAACTTTGATTTTATCACCAGTAAAGTAAGGCTTTTCTTGATAGAATATAGTTGCTGTATCTTGTCCAAATGAAATTGTTTTTGCAGGATTAAGATAACATTCATCTTGTGTTATGTATCCTCGAATACCATTGTTTAAACTGCTTCTTACAACGTATGGATATTTGCCACCAAATGTTACTGTGTTTGCGTTAAAACGCTTTTGGGGACTTGATATATCAAATAGCCTTTCATTGCCTTCACCAAGTTTATAAACTTTATACTTCACCTTATTATCTTGGAATTGTTTTATAGTGTCTTTCTCGGATGAATTTAATTCATAACTATCTAGTCCGCTTATTGATAAATAAGCGGAAAGTTCGCGTATACAAGTTTCCATAAAATCAAAGTCAATAGTATCTTGTGCTATTATAGGTAATGAAACTTCCATATTTAAAATATCAACTCTAGTCATTTTAGTGGAATAATCATAATTTCCAACCGTTTTTTTCTTTAATAATGTAATTAAATATAAAAGTGAATACCTATTCCACTTTTCGGAATATGGGTACATTCCTTGTACGTGAGGATATCCAATAAAACCACCTTCTTGGTAAAAAAAAGTATCTGGACTTTTAGTACCTGTATCACTGAATGTAATAATATTCTTTTCTGTTGGAGGTAGATTAGAAAATCCTGCTCTTCCATGATTTTCGGATGTATTAGTTACAACAGGATTTTTACCATCAATGTCAAAAAGTTTTGAATTTGTTAATTTGTATGCTTTTGTAGGATGAATGTCAAACAGTTTCTTAATGGCAAATGGTTGATACGATGTCACTGATTATCTCCTCCTTTTAATATGCAGTCTACTTTCCAACTTAGAAATTCTTTTACTGTGTTTTTAAAATCATCTTGTGAAGGAAAATCGGCATTGGGTTTATGTTGTGTCAAAGTCCAGTCATCTCCGTTTAGAGTAATCGTATCTTCAATGTATTCTTCTTCTGAAAAATATTTAAGATATGATTTTCCATAAAGGACGAGATTTACAATTTCATTATATCTCTCGTTTGCGTGGTCTGTATTTCGTAAATTAACTTCTTGGCTTGATTTCTTCTTGTTTTGTCTTGTATAACCATCGTTTGAAAAATCTATAAACTTAACAAGTTGTTTTGTGTCATGTGGAACGCCTATGTTAAATACATATATGGCAGTTTGAACACCAGCTTTTCCGTGAAAAATATCTGACATATGGATGCTTGCAACAAGAGTATTGTTTTCTAATATTCTTTTTGTATAAGGTAATCCATTTCCACTTCCTGCATTTTCTTGAATAAGGATAACCGCATGTCCACTGTTCATTAGTTTAAGAGCCTTCTCTACAAATATAAATCCTTTTCCTTGAGCGGAATATGGTGGATTTAGCAAAAATACGTTGGCAGGATACTTCTTTCCATTTAATTCGCCTTGTTCATAGTTTCCACTATATTCTGTCAAACTATCTTTATGAATAATATTAGAAGAGCCATCTCCCATCAGAATCATATTAAGCACTGCTAACAAATAAATATCAGAACGCTTTTCGATACCAAGAAGCTGTTCACATTTTATTTTTACAATCTTTTCATCTAGTTCTTTAGGACTTTTTATTCTTTCTTGTGCGTCCTTAATCATGATGTAACTCTTCGATACGATGACAATGCACCGGATGTTGTTGTAACAACTCTTAAGCTTATCAATGTACCGACAGAGCCTAAGCTTCCACAGACAGGCGACAATGCAAATCCGCT
>ERZ833608.253-NODE-253-length-48447-cov-126.617065_pt1 | contig 48447 bp, 43 predicted proteins | sample MGYA00519694_ERZ833608 | MGnify/ENA primary metagenome ERZ833608 (study PRJEB31850, sample SAMEA3708742) | human gut metagenome | biome: human gut; feature: human-associated habitat; material: faeces | place: China | collected 2014 ... | reverse complement strand
GGTTTTCTTTTGTTCTATACTGACATTATCACTCCATTTTCCGGATGAACCTCAATTCAATTAAACAATAATGAAAACAAAAATGGTATTAGCAGCTTTGTTGTTAGGAACTACAGCTGCTTTCGCCCAGCAAGACAAGTTGGGCTCTGGCATTGACAAGGCCAATATGGACCTGAGTATCAAGCCAGGAACAGATTTCTATCGTTATGCCGCCGGCAACTGGATGAAGAGTCATCCACTTGACGGAGAGCACCCTGACAATGGTGCCTTTACAGATCTCTTCGAACAGAACCAGAAGCGCATTCAAGACATCATCCTCGAATATGCTTCCAAGCCACAGCAGAAGGGTTCGCTCGGACAGAAGATAGGTTCACTCTACAACCTCCGCATGGACAGCGTTCGACTGAACAAGGAGGGATGGGCACCTATCAAGCCTACTCTCGACCGCATCGCTGCCATCAAGGACCGCAGAGAGTATCAGTTGGTTACTGCTCAACTTGACTTCCGTGGCGAGGGTACCATGATGTATGGCATCGGTGTGGGTGCCGACCTGCGTGATGCTGCCAACAACCTGGTAGAAGTGGGACAGGGTGGTCTTGGACTGGGTGTGCGCGACTATTATCTCAATGACGACGACCAGACCAAGAAGATCCGTGAGGCTTACAAGACATACATAAAGAAGCTCTTCCAGATGGTAGGCAACGACGAGGCTGCTGCCGAGAAGAAGATGGAGGCTGTGATGGCCATTGAGACTCGTATTGCCAAGGCAAGCTACAGCCAGGTGCAGCTTCGTGACATCGACAAGAATTATCACAAGATGAGCTACAACCAGTTGGTTATCGACTATCCTGGTATCGACTGGGGCAATGTGTTCCTGGCATCAGGCTTCCCAGCCTTCAAGGACATCTGCGTGGCTCAGCCAGAGCCTATCCACGAGGTGGAGAAGATTCTTGCCGAGACCTCTCTCGACGACCTGAAGACCTATGCTGAGCTCAAGGTCATCTCAGGAGCCACCAGTGTGCTGAGTGATGACTTCCGTGCCGTATCCTTCGAACTGAGCAAGGTGATGAGTGGTGTGCAGCAGGACCGTCCTCGCTGGAAGCGTGCTGTGAGCAGCGTGAGCGGTGTCTTGGGCGAGGCCATCGGTAAGCTCTATGTAGAGAAGTATTTCCCTGAGAGCAGCAAGAACCGTATGCTCCAGTTGGTTCACAACCTGCAGACAGCCCTTGCCCAGCGCATCGACGAGGCTACATGGATGAGCGCCGCCACCAAGGCACAGGCAAAGGATAAATTGGAGAACTTTATCATCAAGATAGGTTATCCAGACAAGTGGAAGGACTACAGCGGACTGCAGGTGGACGACAGTCTGTCACTCTATGAGAATATGGCAAACATCTCTGAGTTCTTCACCAAGGATGATATCGCCCGTAAGGTGAACAAGCCAGTAGACAAGATGGAGTGGGGAATGACACCTCAGACCATCAATGCCTATTACAATCCTACCACCAACGAGATCTGCTTCCCTGCAGCTATTCTGCAGCCTCCTTTCTTCGACCCATCAGCTGACGATGCCATGAACTATGGTGCTATCGGTGGTGTGATAGGACATGAGATGAGTCATGGTTTCGACGATCAGGGCAGTCAGTTTGACAAGACCGGCAACCAGCACGACTGGTGGACGGCTGCTGATAAGAAGAACTTCGAGGCCCGTACCAAGGTGCTCGTCAACCATTTCAACACGATAGAGTTGGCAGGCAAGAAGGTAAACGGCCAGCTGACATTGGGTGAGAACATCGGTGACAATGGTGGACTGAATATCGCCTTCCGTGCTCTGCAGAACGTGATGAAGACAGAAAAACTTGGCGTGAAGGACGGTTTCACTCCTGAGCAGCGCTTCTTCCTGTCATGGGCTCGTGTATGGGCTGGCAATGCCCGTCCTGAGTATCTGCAGTATCTCATGACAGTGGATGTTCACTCTCCTAATGAGGCTCGTGTGAATGGTGCACTCCCAATGGTTGACGCATGGTACAAGGCTTTCGGTATCAAGAAGGGCGAAAAGCTCTTTGTCCCAAAGAACAAGCGTGCCCATATCTGGTAAAAAGGAGTTGACTCCTGATATAAAAAATATCCTAAGTTACATTGACAAGTAACTTAGGATATTTTTTTTATGTCTTTAAAGTGACACTCCCCCATTTGCCTGTACTGAATTTTACAAAAATATTGGCTTGTATCGTTTTTTCCAAAAAAATGAGTGATTTTTTAAAATAGCTTACTACAAAAATTAACTAAATTTGCAGCGTTCGAATCACTAAACAACTAATAACTTTTAAAACTAACTGAATTTAGAACTATGGCTACAGCTATTATACTCATCCAATTGGCCCTTGTACTGGCCCTGATCTTCATTGGCGCCCGTGTTGGTGGCATAGGTCTGGGAATCTATGGTATGGTGGGCGTTTTCATCCTTGTCTTTGTCTTCGGACTGAAGCCAGGAAATCTGCCTATTGACGTGATGCTCATTATTGTATCAGTCATCACGGCAGCCTCCACTTTGCAGGCAGCAGGCGGATTGGATTATTTGGTAGGTGTAGCAGCACGTTTCCTGCGCAAGCATCCTGAGAAGATAACATACTACGGTCCGCTTACCACATGGCTCTTCTGCCTCGTAGCAGGAACCGCACACACCAGCTATTCGCTGCTTCCTATCATCTCCGAGATAGCCACCAACTCTAAGATCCGCCCAGAGCGACCCCTCAGCGTGGCAGCCATAGCCGCCTCCTTAGGTATTACCGGAAGTCCGGTATCGGCAGCAACGGCAGCCATCATCAGTACCGACTTGCTGGGTTGCAAGGGAGTAGAGCTGGGTACCATACTTCTGGTTTGTATTCCTGCTTCCTTCATCGCCATCCTGGTGGCAGCCTTAGTGCAGAACCACGTAGGAAAAGAATTGGTAGACGACCCTATATATAAAGAAAAGGTACGCGAGGGAATCATCAAGCCCGAGGAGGACAGCCGTCTTATCGACGAGATGATCAAGAATCCTAACCCACGCTCCAAGTATGCCGTGGTAGCCTTCTTGCTCGGTGTACTGGCTGTAGTCGTATTTGGCAGTTTCCCATCCCTTCGTCCTTCGTTCATGGTAGGCGACGAGATACACCGCGTGTCTATGCCCGAGACCATTGAAATCGTCATGATGGCAACAGCATCCCTGATACTTCTGGCAGGCAAGGCAAAGGTACAGGATGCAGTGAAGGGCAACGTATTCGGAGCAGGAATGAATGCCATGGTAGCCATTTTCGGTATTGCCTGGATGGGCGACACCTTCTTCAATGGACATTTGGATTTCTTCAAGGAGCACATCTCTACAGTGGTGACCCAGTATCCTTTCCTCTTCGCCATCGCTCTGTTCTTCATGTCGATCATGCTCTTCTCGCAGGCGGCAACAGTAAGAACCCTTTATCCCCTGGGTATAGGACTGGGCATCTCGCCTCTGGCACTCGTGGCAATGTTCCCTGCTGTCAATGGCTACTTCTTCTTGCCTAACTATCCTACAGAGGTGGCAGCCATCAACTTCGACCGTACAGGAACCACACGTATCGGCAGATTTGTTGTGAATCACTCCTTCCAGCTGGCTGGCTTCATCACAACCTTTGTCAGCATCGGCGTAGGATACCTCATTATCCAACTGCTTTAATGCGGGAGTGATAAATATATGTAAATCAGAGAGTTTATTAACAAATATATTAACCTAAATTAAAACCGATTGTTATGAATAAAAGATTTTTCTCATTAATGACACTCCTTTTGTTGGTAGTGGCATGTGCGTTTGCAAAACCTAAGGTACGTATTATCGCAACAGGTGGAACCATTGCTGGTGCAGGAACTTCAGCTACAGGTTCAGCATATACAGCAGGTCAGGTAGGTGTTCAGAGCTTGATAGCAGCTGTGCCTCAGATGCTTGATTTGGCCGACGTATCAGGCGAGCAGCTTGTTAATATCGGTTCACAGGATATGAATGACCAGGTATGGCTCAAGTTGGCTAAGCGTATCAACGAGTTGTTGAACAAGGAAGGATACGACGGCGTTGTGATTACTCACGGAACCGACACCATGGAAGAGACAGCTTACTTCCTCAACCTGACTGTTCACAGCGACAAGCCTGTAGTACTCGTAGGTTCTATGCGTCCAAGTACAGGTATCAGCGCCGATGGTCCTGCCAACCTCTATGGAGCCGTTGCTGCAGCTGCAAGTCCTAACTCAAAGGGCCGTGGCGTGATGTGCTGTATGAACAACCTTTTGCTCGATGCAAAGGATGTCATCAAGACTCACACTACAGACTGCGCTACATTCCAGGGTGGTAACTATGGTAAGATTGGTTATATCTATGGTGGCGAGGCTATCTACAATCGCCAGGTAGAGAATCTGCACACCACAAAGAGCGAGTTCAGCGTAGAGGGTCTTACCGAGTTGCCAAAGGTAGGTATCGTTTACGGTTACTCCAACTGCTCTCCACTTCCTTTCAAGGCTTTCGTTGACGCCAAGTATGCTGGTATTGTATTGGCAGGTGTAGGTGACGGTAACTTCTATAAGGACGTATTCGACGAGGCTCTCAAGGCACGCCAGAAGGGTATTCTCGTAGTTCGTTCAAGCCGCGTTCCTACAGGTCCTACATGTCTCAACGGCGAGGTAGACGACACCAAGTATCAGTTTGTTGCTTCTTTGGCTCTCAACCCACAGAAGGCTCGCGTACTCTTGATGCTTGCTCTTACCAAGACCCACGACTGGCAGAAGATCCAGGAGTACTTCCAGAAGTATTAATTTTTCACACTCTCTGATTTCCAGTTCCTCCTGAGCCTCTGTCTAAGAGCAGGGAGGAACTACCAAGAGGGAACAATTTATCTTATTATTATAAACCTTAATACAAAACCTAAAGATTATGAAGAAGATTATAATGATGTTTGCAGCGCTTGCCATGACAATGGGAGCTAATGCACAAGGAAACAATATCGGCATGGGTGGTGGCGACGGTGATATTCAGTCAATTCACGAGCGCATAACCAAGTTGGAGAAGAAGAACGATATGTTCAATCTCTATTTCAACTATGCAGCTTCATTCCAGGCAGAGCACAACAGCCTTTCTGATGAATGGGGCACCAAGTTTGCCAACAAGCAGTTGCGTATCGAGATCAAGGGTAACTTGACCGACAAACTGTATTATCGTTTGCGTCATCGTCTGAACAAGGCTACCGACGCCAAGGGTGAGGACAACTTCGCTAAGGCTACCGACATTATGATGGTAGGTTACAACTTCAATGACAAGCTCTCTATCTCGGGAGGTAAGATGTGCCAGATCTGGGGTGGCTTCGAGTTTGATGAGAACCCAATGTACATCTATCAGTATTCAGACATGGTAGACTACATGGATAACTTCATGGCCGGTGTTACCGTGAGCTACAAGCCAATACCTACTCAGGAAATCGCAGTCGAGATCAGCAATTCTTACAATGGTAAGTTTGCAGATGAGTATGGTGACGAGGCAGTTGTTGTCAACAACGACGAGCCTAAGGCTCTCCAGAAGTCAAAGAATCCTCTTACCTATATCATCAACTGGAATGGTAGCTTCTTTGATGGCAAGTTGAACACCCGTTGGGCATGGGGTCTTCAGACACAGGCCAAGGGCAAGTACAGCCGTATGCTCACTCTCGGTCAGCAGCTCAATCTGCCTAAGTTCCAATGGTACTTCGACTATATGGGCGCATTCGACGACCTTGACCGTCTGAAGATTGCTACCAATGAGTTGAGAGACGCATTGGTTGGCGGTGATGCTCCCGGTAATGTTTATCTGGGCAAGGTACACTACAACAGCTTTATCACAAAGGCCAACTGGCAGTTTGCTCCAAGCTGGAACTTAATGCTCAAGGGCATGTACGAGACAGCAAGTGTAACAAAGATGGAGCGGTTCAAGAACTACCGCAAGAGCTTCGGCTACATGGGCAGCATCGAATATTATCCAGCTAAGCAGCAGGATTTCCGCCTCTTCTTGGCATACGTAGGCCGTAAGTACGATTACAGCACAAAGTGCGGTTTGAAGGACTACAATACCGATCGCATCGAACTTGGTTTCATGTATCGCATCAAAGCTTACTAAATCATTTTTCCAGTCTTATTAGAAACAGTGGGAGCTGAAGGGGAAACCCTCCAGCTCCTTATTGTATAAATCTATTGGCTAATTCTTATCTATGATGTTCAGGGTAAAACTTAACTCTTTGGTATAAACAAAAGTTTTCGACCGTACAGGTCGAATTCTTTCCGACGATGTTTGCTGAATAGAAAAAGCCTCGAAATGAAAGCGGCTTCGATAGTCAATGAAGCCTATTTCGTAGAGCAATGAAAGCGGCTTCGTAAGCAGTTGAAGCCTATTGCATTCTGATAGAAACTATAGGTTGTTGTGGTTTAATCAATTATATAGATATTTTTATTTTTTGCCCTTTTTCTTGTTTTTATCCTCTTTTTCTTTGTCCTTACTCTTTTTCTTAATACCCAGCAGGTCGCGAAGATTGAAGAAGTCTTTCTTCATGATGAGACCCACACCCTGGGTGTTCAGACTGTTGCGTGTGAAGTAGCGGTCGTTGGTCTGATTGTAGACGTGAATCGAGAGGTTGCCGTTAGGGAAGATGAGGTAACGCAGGTCGAAGTCGCCGATGAAGCTCTGTGTGGCGTTGGCGTTGTCGCGATAGCCAAACTGTCCGTTGAAGAGCAGACGGTTGTTGAGCAGTCGTCCGCTCAGAATGCCTTCGTACTCTGCATTGTTGAATCCCTCGTTGCCTGTCGAGATGTTGGCTCCGAAGTTCCAGTTGCTGCTGTTGACGAAGCTCGACAGCACGTTGTTGATCTGCTGAGAGATGGTTCCGCTCAGCAAACTCTGCATCGCCAGTGAGGTCTGACTCTGTTGAGATGCGTCCTCGCTTGTCTGGTTGTTCTTGGTCTGCGTGTAGAATCGTCCTATGCCGAGGAGATAGAGCACCTGCTGGTTCATCTCTTCCTGCGAGTTGATGACGGAGTAAATCATCTGTTTGGCGTCACTGTTTACCGTTGGCAGGTCCATGGAGAAGTCTACCTTCGGAGCGCCTGGTGTGCCGGTGATGTCCATGAGGCAGTCTACACGGATGTTGTTGCTGGAGAAGGAGCGTCCGATGCTCAGATCGCTCAGCGGCACTCCGTTTACGGTGTATTTAGCCTGCAGATTGAGCGGAGCGTTATAGGGGTCGCCTCCGAAGGCGATAGTGCCTCCAGGCTGGAAGTCGAAGTCTTTCTTGATGATGTTCTGGATGGTGAGTTTATACTGTCCGTGATCCACCACGTAGTTGCCAAACATGTCGAGTCCGCCCTTGTTGTAGTAGTTGGCTCTGATCACTCCGTTGCCGTTGAGGGTGATGTAGTCGCCTGTCTGGTCGTCCATCATCAGCTTGAGTGTGAGGTTGGGGTTGGTGTTGACGAGGAAGTTGATGCGCATGTCCGACGAGAAGTCTGAGCTGCTGTCTTTCTTCTTGTCCTTGTCGCTGTCGGGCGAATAGGGTCTATAAATATAAGGTGTGGCGTCGTTCCAGTGGATGAAACTTCCTGCGCTGATGGCGTCGGGGCTTGCCACATTGTAGACGAAGATGGAGTGGGGCTCTGGAGTCGCATCGATGTCGATGATCGTCTCGCCGCTCTTGCCGTGAATGCCCACGGTGCCGGTGGCGAAGACGGTTCCATAGAACGTGTCGTCGCCAAACTCGTGTGTGTCGAAGCCTAAGAAGTTGTTGGCGTCGATGTCGAGGTCGTAGCTCAGGCGGGTGAGGTGCTTGTGGTGTATTCCTCCTCTGATGAGCGCAAAGTGGCTGTGCTTGCCGTTGTAGTGGCTGTCGTAGATGGAGTCGCCTTCAAACTGGATGTCGTCGGGAATGGCGTGAGCGCGCAGATGGTTGAAGGTGTAGTCGGTGCCGAGCTGTTTCATGTGCATCCTGCCGTGCGCCACGACGTCGCCCACGAGGTTGATGTTCTTCAGGTCGCCCACGACGTTGAGCTTGCCCTTGCACCATGCCTCCACATTGTTCAGGAAGCTGCCGCAGAAGTTCTCCATGAACTTCAGGCTTGTGTTGTGGGCCTCGATGCCCAGATCTATGTAGTTGCGCTTGGGCGATACGTATCCGTTGATCACGGTGAGGTGTTCGGGTCCGTCCTCTGCCGTTGCGTCGATGTTGATTTGTCCTTCCTGGTTGTCGTAGGCTGCCTTGGCATGAAGGGTTCCCAAGGGGCCGTTCTCGAAGACAAAGTCCTTGACGTCGAGGTTTGCGTAGGCCTCCGGAGTCTGGAAGATAGACTTCACCACGGCCTTGCCCGAAGCTTTTCCGGCAAAGTCGACCGAGTGGAAGTTGACCAGGTTGAGGATATAGGCTACGTCGACATCCTTCAGGTCGGCTACGATGGAGTCGGTGGCCTGGGGTGTGGCTTTTCCGTTGATGATGATGTGCTGGTCGCCATGCGAGAAGTTAAGCATGTCGACGGTCAGTTCATTCTTTCTGTATATGATGTCGGCAGGGTTGAGAAGCCATTTTTTCTCTCCGAGCATGATTTCTGAAGGGTTCACCGTGACGTGGACACCCGTAGCTCCGTTGTCGGAAGTGAAGAACTGTGTCCTGGCGTCAATCTTTCCCGTGATGGGCAGTTTGCTCGACTGGTTGGCATAATAGAGCAGGGTGGACAGGTTGTTGTCGGCTGCCGCTGCGCGTAGCCTGTAGACTGGAGCTTTCTCGTAGGGAAGTCCCTGGCTGATGCGTGCTTCCATCTTGAGTGAGTCGCCTATGGTGTTGAGCTCGATGTTGGCATCGTGGAATGCTGATCCATCCCAACTGAAGTTGGGCGCATTGATGTAAAGATTGACGTTCTTCTCGGCATCTGAGATGTTGCCGTTGATGTGTACGGGCAGGCTGAGCGACAGGGGCAGTCCGAACATGCGCTGCAGCACTTCGGCAGATGTGATGTTGGCCTGCAGGGTAAAGTCGTTGTAGCCCTTGGCTGCATGCTTGCTGATTCCGGGAATGGTAGGCAGCTTGTCAGCCACTAATCGCATGATGCTTCCATAGATTGTGGTCAGGTTGTATTGGCCACGTGCATAGAGACTTACGAAGGGCGCTTCTATGTCGAGATGACCTTCCTTGCCCTTGTTGTTGGCGCTGATGCTGATGTTGTCGAGACTGTAGGAAGGGTCGTGCATCTTCATGCCCAAGACTGTGGGACGGAGATGGTTGATGGCTGCATCGAGCGCATACAGGCGCGAACCTAACTGGTAGTCGCCCTTGACGGACAGGTTGACGTTAGGGTCGGCGATGGAGGCTGTTCCGCGGAGGGTCTTCATGTCGTAGTCGCCATCTATTTCTATGTTGTGGAAGTCGTAGTTGCCATAGTCAAATCGTGCTATGTTCCCCTTGGCAAAGATGTGCTTCATGGTGCCATGAGCGTCGATTTTGGCTACTACGGTTCCCAACTTGCGGTTGTCGAGAATGCGACCCAAGTTCACGCCACGGGTGTCAACAGAAGCCTTGATGCGGTCATCGTTTTTGACGGCCTGCAGGCTTATGTTGCCAGCATCGGTCTCTATGTTGCCCTTGGCAGAGAGGACCTTTTCGTAGCCCTTGGCCTTGCCGGTAAGGTGGATGGTGCCCAAACGCAGGATTTCCTTTGGTATTTTCACCTTGCTGCCTAAGTTCTCGGCCAGGAATTCCACGCCGGCAGGGCTGAGGTTCAGGTTGGCGATGTCGGCATTCCAGGCTGGATGGCTGCTTGCATGGCTGTAGCTGCCCCGTGCTTGAAGATTGAAGCTGCCGCTGCCTGTACGGAGGTTGAGCGAGGGGACGGATATTGACTTGGCAGTGCCCGAGAAACGGGAACTGACAAACACCGCATCGTCGAAATGGCGCAAAGCCGGCACCAGACTTGCCACGTCGGCAAAGGTGATCTTCGACTGTTGGATGCCTCCCTTGAAGCGCAGGCTCTCAGGAATGAATCTCTTGCCCTCAAAGCGATAAGTGGCCTTCAGGTCGTCGAGCACCAACTCGGAGCGTGGCATGAGCAGACGGAACTCCTTGAGTGTGGCTTTCTGCCTGTCGGCTTGCAGCTTGAAGTGAAGTGACTGTAGTTTGAAGCCTGATTCGTCCTTAAATGATAACTTCTTGAGCAACAGGTCGATGCTGTTGTCGGTTACATGATTTAACAGGATGTGTGACGAGAGTTCGCTCACCCTGATGTGCTGGGGCGAGAAAACGTCGCTGCGGGGAGCCACGTCGCGCTGGTTGTAGGCGATGGCGCCTCGGCGGATGATGAGACTTCCGATGTGCAGGTCAAGAGGCTTGTGCTGGGTGGTGTCCTTGGAAGCCAACGAGTCGAGTACAAACTGGAAGTTGGCTGGGCTTTTGGCTGTCTGGCGGTAGAGGTTGGCACGCAGACCGAAGATTTGCGCAGAAGAGACGGAAATTTTGCCCTGTGTAGCAGCCATGTAGTCTATCTTGGCCGACAGACGGCTGGCATAAATGAGGCTGTCGCCCTGCTGGTCGTACATCATCACGTCGTCGATGATGATTCGGTTGAAGAAACCCAGGTTGACTTTTCCTACTTCCACCTTGGTGCCGAATTTGTCGGCAAGAGCCTCTGCCACCTCCTTGCCCAAGAAGGTCTGTACTGATGGCAAGTGCATCAGTACGATGAGCAGCAAATAGAGGACGATAAGTGTCCAGATGATGCCGTTACATATATGTTTGAACTTCTTCAAATGTGAATATTTTTTGAAAATTGGTACAAAATTACATTATTTTTGCGTCAAAATCGAATAAAACTACAGAATTTCTTTTCCCACTCACATTTTTTTGCTATTTTTGCACCACTATTCAGCACTTTTAAAGGAAAATCAGTAATAAAAATACCATCAGCAGATAAGAAATAGAAAGACGGCATCATCGCGCTTGCCGAACCATGCAAAAAAGTGAGAATATAAAGTATAATAATTAAAATATAAAAAGTTTATGTAGTTATGGCAGATGTAATCAAGTTACGTAAAGGACTGGACATCAACCTGAAAGGCAAAGCCTCAATGGATGTGACGCTGCAGGTGAAGCAGGCAGAGGAGTATGCTCTCGTGCCTGATGCTTTCGTGGGCGTTACTCCTAAGGTGGTTGTGAAGGAAGGTGTTCATGTCAATTCGGGCGATGCGTTGTTTGTCAACAAAGCATGTCCTGAGGTGAAGTTTGCCTCGCCCGTGAGCGGTACTGTGACCGCCATAGAGAGAGGTGAGCGCAGAAAGGTGCTCTGTGTGAAGGTGAAAGCCGACGCTGAGCAGCAGGCTACCGATTTCGGTAAGAAGAATGTGGATGTTTTGGACGGAGAAGCTGTAAAGAATGCCTTGCTTGAGGCAGGTCTCTTCGGATACATCAACCAGTTGCCTTATGCTGTGTCCACTACTCCCGACACCAAGCCTAAGGCAATTTTTATTTCTGCACTTCGCGACATGCCTTTGGCTTCTGACTTCGAGAAGGAACTCGAAGGGAATGAGGATGCTTTCCAGGCTGGTTTGACAGCCTTGAGTAAGGTGGCTAAAGTCTATTTGGGTGTTGGCATCGATCAGCACAGCCGTGCGCTTGAGGAGGCAAAGAATGTGGAGGTCAATGTGTTCGATGGTCCTTGTCCTGCTGGTAATGTAGGAGTACAGGTCAACCATATCGACCCGGTCAACAAGGGCGAGGTGGTATGGACAGTAGACCCATCGGCTATCATCTTCTTCGGTCGTCTTTTCCTTACTGGCAAGGTGGATCTTCGCAAGAAGGTGGCTGTGGCAGGAAGCGAGATAAAGACTCCCGGTTATGCTGAGGTCTTGGTAGGAACACCTTTGAGCGCTTTTGTAGCCGACCAGTTGAAAGCTACTGAACATGTGCGACTTATCAATGGCAATCCTCTTACAGGCGTGCAGACTGATATGGCAGGCTTCGTAGGTGGACATACATCTGAGATAACTGCCATCCCTGAGGGCGACGACAAAGACGAGATGCTGGGCTGGATACTTCCACGTACCAGTCAGTTCTCTACATCACGTTCTTATTTCTCCTGGCTCTTTGGCAAGAAGAAGGAATACGACCTGGATGCCCGCGTGAAGGGTGGCGAGCGCCATATGATCATGAGTGGTGAGTACGACAAGGTGTTGCCAATGGACATCTTTGGAGAGTACCTCATCAAGGCCATCATTACCGGCGACATCGACAAGCAGGAGCAGCTCGGAATCTATGAGGTGAGTCCTGAGGACTTTGCCGTAGCTGAGTTTGTAGACAGTTCTAAGCTCGAGCTCCAGAAGATTGTACGCGATGGCTTGAACACCTTGCGTAAGGAGAATGCTTAATTGTAATAATGAATAAAAAAATGAGTGCATTAAGAAATTATCTCAACAAGATAAAGCCCAACTTCCAGAAGGGAGGTAAGCTTCATGCCTTCGAGAGCGTGTTTGACGGTTTTGAGAGCTTCCTGTACGTGCCAAATACGACAGCGAAGAGCGGAGCCAGCATCCACGATTCAATCGACTCGAAGCGCATCATGAGCTTTGTGGTAATCGCCCTGATTCCTGCTTTGCTCTTCGGTATGTATAATGTGGGTTACCAGAACTATCAGGCAGCCGGAACATTGGCAACAGCCAGTTTCCTCGAGGTTTTCGGTTTCGGATTCTTGGCAGTCCTTCCTAAGTTGCTCGTCAGCTACATTGTGGGTCTCGGCATTGAGTTTGCCTGGGCACAGTGGAAGCACGAGGAAATCCAGGAAGGCTATCTCGTCAGCGGTATCATCATCCCATTGATCATTCCTGTCACTACACCGCTCTGGATGCTCGCCCTGGCTTGCGCCTTTGCTGTTATCTTCTGCAAGGAGATCTTCGGTGGTACGGGTATGAATATCTTCAATGTGGCTGTAGGTGCCCGTATGTTCCTCTTCTTCTCATATCCATTGGCTATGAGTGGTGATAAGGTTTGGATTGCCAAGGATTCCATCTTTGGCCTTGGCAACACCTTGGCAGACGGATTCACAGCGGCTACTCCGCTCGGACAGTTGGCTCAGAACATTACGCCTACAGCTAATCTCAGCGATGCCATCACAGGTTTCATCCCTGGCTGTATCGGTGAGACATCCGTCATCGCCATCGCCATCGGTGCCGTTATCCTTCTCTGGACTGGTATTGCATCTTGGAAGACCATGGGCTCTGTATTCGTAGGCGGTATCGTGATGGCGCTTATCTTCCAGGCGCTCGGTATGACTCCTATCGCCTGGTACGAGCACATCGTCCTGGGTGGTTTCTGCTTCGGTGCCGTATTCATGGCTACCGACCCTGTCACCTCAGCCCGTACCGAGAAGGGCAAGTACTTCTACGGATTCTTCATCGGTGCCATCGCCATTATCGTACGTGTGATGAACCCAGGTTATCCAGAGGGTATGATGCTCGCCATCTTCTTCGGCAATATGTTTGCTCCACTCATCGACTACATCGTAGTACAGAGCAACATCTCTCGCCGTGCTAAACGTGCTATTAAATAATGTAAGGAGGAATGTAGATATGAAGACAAATTCAAATTGCTATACTATTATCTATTCGGTTATCATCGTAGTAATCGTGGCATTCCTGCTCGCGTTCGTGTCTTCTTCGCTGAAGCCAACACAGGATGCTAACGTGGCGCTGGATACTCAGAAGCAGATTCTGAACTCACTCAACCTCCGCGACCTCGACAATGCAACTGCGGCTGCCAAATATAAAGAGGTGGTAAAGGCTGAGAAGGAGAAGGACGGCATGAAGTATTACGAGTGCGAGATTGATGGTCAGAAGAAGACTGTATATTCTGTAAAGGGTATGGGTCTCTGGGGCGGCATTTCAGGCTTCATCGCCGTAGATGCCGATAACAATACCATCTATGGAGTATATTTCAATCATGAGGGCGAGACTGCCGGTCTGGGTGCCGAAATCAAGGATAACCTGAAGTGGCAGCAGAAGTTCCAAGGCAAGAAGATTCACAAGGATGGAGTAGAGGGCATCGCTCTTGGCGTGGAGAAAGATGCTCCTGCCGGTGACCCTAACAATGTGGACGCCGTGACAGGTGCCACTCTGACATCCGATGGTGTGGACGCCATGCTCAAGGAAGGACTTGCTAAATTCATTAAATAATCAAGCGAAATTATGGCATTATTTAGTAAACAAAATAAAGAGGCATTCATCAAGCCATTGAACGGCGACAACCCTGTGCTCGTTCAGGTGCTTGGTATCTGTAGTGCCTTGGCTGTCACTTCACAGTTGAAGCCAGCCATTGTGATGGGACTTGCCGTTACCATTATCACGGCATTCTCCAACGTGATTATTTCTATCATCCGCAACACCATTCCTCAGCGAATACGTATCATCGTACAGCTGGTGGTGGTTGCTGCCCTGGTAACCATCGTGAGCCAGGTGCTGAAGGCTTTCGCTTACGACGTGAGCGTGCAGCTCTCTGTGTATGTGGGTCTGATCATCACCAACTGTATCCTGATGGGCCGTTTGGAGGCATTCGCCATGATGAACAAGCCTTGGCCTTCATTCCTCGATGGTGTGGGCAACGGTTTGGGTTACGCCCTCATCCTTGTGATTGTGGGTGCAGTTCGTGAACTCCTGGGCCGCGGATCATTGCTCGGTTTCCAGCTGATTCCTGAGGGAGCTTACAACTTCGGATATGTTAACAACGGTATGATGACCATGCCTGCCATGGCGCTGATTCTCGTTGGATGTGTAATCTGGGTACATCGTGCCTTTATTTATAAGGAGGAAAAGTAAGATGGAGCACGCTATTAGTTTGTTTTTCCGTTCGATTTTCGTCGACAACATGATCTTCGCCTACTTCTTGGGTATGTGCTCTTATCTGGCAGTTTCCAAGAATGTGAAGACCTCTTTGGGCTTGGGATTGGCTGTAACCTTCGTGTTGCTCATCACCGTGCCTGTAGATTATCTTTTGCAGACCAAGGTGCTCAGCGCTGACGGAATTCTGGGTGTGGATCTCACTTATCTGAGCTTCATTCTCTTCATCGCCGTCATTGCCGGTATTGTGCAGTTGGTCGAGATGGTGGTAGAGAAATTCTCACCATCGCTCTATGCAGCCTTGGGTATCTTCCTGCCTTTGATAGCCGTTAACTGTGCCATCATGGGTGCATCGCTCTTCATGCAGCAGCGCATCCTGATGGATCCTGCCAATACTCAGGCTATCACATCGGTATGGGACAGCATCGTATATGCAGTAGGTTCCGGTCTCGGCTGGACACTCGCCATCGTTCTGATGGGAGCTATCCGCGAGAAGATGCAGTATTGCGACGTGCCAAAGCCTCTGCAGGGACTCGGCATTACATTTATCACAGTTGGCCTCATGGCAATGGCTATGCTTTGCTTCTCAGGCTTGAAAATCTAAAAAAGGAGGACTTTAGATATGGGTAATACATCATTTATATTGGCCAGTATAGGAGTTTTCCTTGTAGTGATTCTCCTGCTGGTAATCATTTTGCTTGTGGCAAAGAAATACCTCAGCCCAAGCGGAAATGTGAATATTGAAATCAACGGCGACAAGACCATCAACGTGCCTCAGGGCAGCAGTTTGATGACTACGCTTAATGAGAACGGCATCTTCCTGCCTTCTGCCTGTGGCGGTAAGGCAAGCTGTGGCCAGTGTAAGGTTCAGGTGCTCGAGGGCGGCGGCGAGATTCTCGATTCCGAGAAGCCTCACTTCACCCGCAAGCAGATTAAGGACCACTGGCGTTTGGGATGTCAGTGCAAGGTGAAGGACGACCTGAAGATCAAGGTGCCTGAGAGTGTGATGGGTGTGAAAGAGTGGGAGTGCGAGGTCATCTCGAACAAGAACGTTTCCAGCTTCATCAAGGAGTTCAAGGTGGCTCTGCCTCCAGGTGAGCACATGGACTTCGTTCCGGGTTCTTACGCTCAGATCAAGATTCCTGCATACGACTGCATCGATTACGACAAGGACTTCGACAAGGATCTCATTGGCGAGGAGTACATCGGAGCATGGAAGAAGTTCAACATCTTCTCTCTCAAGGCTCACAATCCAGAGCCTACCGTTCGTGCTTACTCTATGGCGAACTATCCTGACGAGGGTGACATCATCACCCTGACCGTACGTATCGCCACAACTCCATTCTTGCCACGTCCACAGGTAGGATTCCAGAACGTACCAACAGGTATTGCTTCATCTTACATCTTCTCGCTGAAGCCAGGCGACAAGGTAATGATGAGTGGTCCTTACGGTGACTTCCATCCTAACTTCACCTCAGGCAAGGAGATGATCTGGATTGGTGGTGGTGCCGGTATGGCTCCTTTGCGTGCGCAGATTATGCACATGACCAAGACCCTGCACACCACCGACCGTGAGCTCCACTTCTTCTACGGAGCCCGTGCGTTGGGTGAGGCCTTCTTCCTCGAGGACTTCTGGGAGCTTGAGAAGGAATTCCCTAATTTCCATTTCCATCTTTCACTCGACCGCAAGGACCCAGTGGCAGATGCTCAGGGCGTGAAGTACTACGAGGGATTTGCTGTCAACTGCATCCGTGATACCTATTTGAAGGATCACGAGGCTCCTGAGGATTGTGAGTACTATCTCTGCGGACCTCCAATGCTGATCAAGACTGTTACTGATTATCTCGACAGTCTCGGCGTAGACAAGGAAAGTATCATGTATGATAATTTCGGATAAAGCAAACAAGCATTAGTATATAGGTAGTAAGCCTATAGGTAACAAACAACACAAAGCCGCTGAATTTCAGCGGCTTTGTTGCGTTTTGTAGGAGTGGTGTTAACAGCCAGGCTCTTACTTCCTTTGTTTCTTATTCTTTCCCTATTTCTTCCACTTCTTATCTTTCTTTAAATTCTTTAACTACAACTAGTGCGATTATTCATCAAAAAAATGTACCTTTGCTGAAGTTTTCGCATATAAAAATGGATGGAGGGTGTCGTGAGACTGTACTCCATCTTTCATTTAGCCAAATGGCTTATGCTTTTTAGGGATTAATCGTAAAAATAAATAAAATGAAGATACAACCTGAAGAACAATATAAGTTTTTGAAAATATCCTTGCCCGATGGCGTTTCTGCCAACGAGCATTCGGTGCTGTTGCATGCCTGCTGTGCTCCCTGTTCGGCAGCCATCGTGGAGTGTATGTTGCGCAACGGTATACGCCCTACCGTATATTTTTCCAATTCCAATATCTATCCTCAACAGGAGTTTGATATTCGAAAGCATGAGCTTATCCGCTTTCTGCAACAACAGGATGTGCCCTACGTGGAAGACGAGTACGACCATACTGACTGGAAAAAGGCTATAGCCGGACTGGAGAATGAGCCGGAAAGAGGATCACGCTGTTCGGTGTGTTTCCAGTATCGGTTGCATCATGCAGCCTGCTATGCCCAGGCGCATGGTTTCAAGTGGCTTACTACTACGTTGGCTTCCTCGCGCTGGAAGAACATCCGACAGATAGATACAGCGGGAATGGTGGCTGTGAGCGACTGTCCCGACGTGGAATGGTGGAGTCAGAACTGGCGAAAAGGTGGTTTACAATTAAGGCGCAGCGAGCTGCTGCGCCTCAATGAGTTTTATAATCAGTTGTATTGTGGCTGCGAGTTCAGTCTTGCCGCTTCGAAAGCGATGCGGAATCAGGACGAGTGATTCTTCTGACAGCCATTCATGAAAAGCTGTTTATGACAAGCCTGTAATCTCTCCATTCACCACGTCGATGCGCTCGGCTTGTGGTGACTTGGGGAGTCCGGGCATGCGCATGATAGGGCCTGCAATGACTACAATCATCTCGGCACCCATGTTCAGGGTAATGTCTCTTACGTGAAGCTCGAAACCCTCGGTAGGTCCATAAGCCTTGGCGTCGGTAGAGAAACTATACTGAGTCTTAGCAATGCAGATAGGGAAGTGGGCTACACCCAGCTTCTTGATCTCTTCGATCATGGCCTGGGCCGATTCGCTTAGTGTCACGCTGCCTGCGCCATACAGACGGAATGCCACGTCCTCTATCTTTTGCAGGACAGGCTCATCGTCGTTGTAGGTCAACTGCAATGGGGCTGAAGGACGCTCGTCGATGGTCTTCACTACCAGTTCTGCCAGTTTCATGGCTCCCTTGCCGCCTTCTGCAAAGGCGCTGTTTACGGCAAAACCGCAGCCCATTTCCTCGCAATGCTTGCGAAGAACCTCTATCTCTTCATCTGTATCCGTAGCAAACTTGTTGAATGCAATCACTACAGTCTGACCGAAGCTTTGCATGTTGCGCACGTGCTTGTCGAGGTTCCAGTATCCATTCTCCATTCCCTGGATGTTAGGCTTCTTGATGTCTTCGAGAGCCACACCGCCATGCATTTTGAGAGCTTGCAAGGTTACAACCACTACGGTAAGCGCTGGTTGTAGACCTGCTTTACGGCACTTGATATTGAAGAACTTCTCCGCACCTAAGTCGGCACCGAATCCTGCCTCAGTAATCGCATAGTCACCATATTCGAGTGCCGCAGCTGTAGCCATTACCGAGTTGCAGCCATGAGCAATATTGGCGAAAGGTCCACAGTGGACAAAGGCCGGAGTTCCCTCGGTGGTCTGTACCAGGTTAGGACTCAAGGCATCGAGCAGCAAGGCGACAATACTTCCGCCTACGCCCATGTCTTTCACTCTGAAAGGTTTGTCGTCCTCGGTAATGCCGAGCAGAATATTGTCTATGCGACGGCGAAGGTCGTCCAAACTTGTCGCAAAGCACATAATCGCCATGATCTCAGAGGCTGGAGTGATGTCGAAACCTGTCTGAGTCTCTATGCCGTTCTTTTCGCCTAAGCCCGTGATAATCTGTCTCAAGCCACGGTCGTTGATGTCCATGACACGGCGCCAAAGTATTTTTTTCAGTTTGAAACCTTCTGCCTCGTGCTGGAAACGATAGTTGTCCAACAGGGCTGCTATCATGTTGTTGGCTGCTGTGATGGCATGGAAGTCGCCAGTAAAGTGAAGGTTGATCTTGTCCATTGGCAATACCTGAGCATAGCCGCCACCTGCAGCTCCACCCTTCATGCCGAAGCAAGGTCCTAAGGATGGCTCACGAAGTGCCAATACAGCTTTCTTGCCAATCTTGTGCATTCCTAATGCCAAGCCTACAGACACGGTAGTCTTACCGTTGCCAGCCTTCGTAGGACTGATGGCTGTGACGAGGATAAGATGATGATTCTTAAACTTTTTCTTGTCAATAATGTTGGTAGAAATCTTGGCTATGTATCGGCCGTAGTTCTCAACCAGGTTCTCGTTGATTCCCAATTCGGCAGCTATGTCGTTGATGGGACGTAGTTTTACCGATTTGGCTATTTCTATATCTGTCAGCATAAGAATAATATGTTTTTGTTGCAAAGGTACTCAAAATAATTGATATAAAATCAAGATGTTCGTGAAATAATTCAATAAAGGTTGAAAGAAGGATATAAAAGTATGAAAAATAAACATAAATCTCTGATTTGACTTCTTTTGTTTCTGAAATTAATTGTATCTTTGCAGAAAATTAGCTGTATTAACATGAAATCGAGTAATCATACCGTATTGTTTATTTGTTTGGGTAATATTTGCCGTTCGCCTGCTGCAGAAGGCATCATGAAAGCCAAGGTGGAGGAGAAAGGACTGGCCAGTCAGTTCTATATTGATTCTGCTGCCATTGGTCCTTGGCACGTTGGGCAGTTGCCCGACAGTCGTATGCGCCGTTGTGGTGCCGCTCATGGCTATTGTTTTGACAGTCATGCCCGACAGTTTGATAAATCCGACTTTGCCAAGTTCGACTACATAGTGGTAATGGATAATGATAATTATCGAGCCATCACGCGAATGGCCTCTTCGGATGAAGAACGTGAAAAGGTGGTTTGTATGGCAAGTTACCTGCGTCAGCATCGCGATTATACCACTGTTCCTGATCCATATTATGGTGATGACTCTGATTTTGAACTTGTCATCACTCTTTTAGAGGATGCTCTTGAGGGACTGATAGAAGAAATCATAACAAGGTAAAACATATAAATAACTCAACTTTCGCGATTTCAATAAATAATGTAATAAACACATAGTAAGGTAAAAATGCAAGAATTATTGTTTTTAGGCGGATTCATCGTCTTCATTGTAGCCATACTGTTGGTAGACATGCTTGCTATCGACCGTAAGGCACATGTGGTGTCTATCAAGGAGGCAGGAATCTGGACTGGGGTTTGGATCATCCTGGCATTGGGTTTCTCGGTATTCCTGTGGTTTCATGGTGACATGGTACACGGAATTCACGATTTCAACGATCTTCAGGCTGTAGCTACGCGTTATGCTTCTCATCTTCAGTTGAACCCGAATGACTTTGAGGATAGTCTGCATCAGTATCGCAAGTACATGACCATTGCCTATATCTCTGGTTATCTGATAGAAAAGACGTTGTCGGTAGACAATCTGTTTGTGATGATGATGATCTTCACTGCATTTGGTGTCGACAAGAAACAATATCAGCATGTGCTCAACTGGGGCATCATGGGCGCTATTGTGCTTCGCTTTGTCTTCATCTTTTTAGGAGCTGCCATTATCAGCCGTTTTGACTGGGTGTTGTTGGTCTTCGGTGTGTTGCTTATGTATAGCGGAATCAAGATGTATCTCGACCGCAACAAGGAGGCTCATGTCGATACTGCCAATCATCCTGTGGTAAAGTTCTGCTCTAAGTATTTCCACTTAAAGCCATTGGTAATCACCGTGTTGGTGATAGAGTTCAGCGATTTAATTTTTGCTTTCGACAGTATTCCTGCTGTGTTCTCTGTGTCGCTCGATCCTTACGTAGTGTTCTTCTCCAACATCTTTGCCATTCTTGGTTTGCGAGCTATGTTCTTCCTCTTGGCAGCTGTGGCCGACAGGTTCAGATATCTGAAGACGGGTGTTTGTTTCCTGTTGCTGTTTATCGGTTTGAAGCTGCTCGTTCACGAATACTTTGAGATTGATGCTGTGGCTTCGCTGCTCATCATCCTGGCTGTTATCGTGATAAGTATAGGAGCTTCGCTGGTTATTCCTCAGAAAAAGAAATAATAGGGGCTTGTATCTCAACGTGATGGTTTCCGCTTTCGAGATTCGAGTTCTCTTTATACACAAAAATCGCTGCTTTCAACGTTGAAAGCAGCGATTTTTGTTTTCTTTACTTCGTCTCCTGTTCTTCCTGCATGTCGAGGAATTGGTTGTCCTTGTCGTAGAATTCGTACTGAAGGAAAGCCAGTTTCTGAGAAGGAACGACTTTGATTCCGAATCCATACTTGAATTGCCACTTCAGGCGAAGGGAAACGAAACCCTTGTTGATGAATGCGGCAACATAAGGATTGACATACAGCGTGAACTTCTTGACGCCAATCTTGTTGACCAGTTGGTCGATTTTTCTTTCCAGTTGATCGGTAAACAGAATGCTCGACTTCACCTTGCCAGTACCGAAACAGGTAGGGCAGGTTTCCTCTACATTCACATCCATGGCAGGTCTTACACGCTGGCGTGTAATCTGCATCAGTCCGAACTTGCTCAGAGGCAGAATGTTGTGCTTGGCACGATCCTTCTGCATGTTCTTGCACATACGCTCGTAGAGCATCTGTCGGTCTTCTGCCAGATTCATGTCGATGAAATCGACAACAATGATGCCTCCCATGTCTCGCAACCTCAGCTGTCTTGCCAGTTCGTCGGCAGCACCCAGGTTTACATCAAGGGCGTTAGCCTCCTGACCTTTTTCTCTGGTGCGGTTGCCGCTGTTGACATCCACTACATGCAGCGCCTCGGTGTGCTCGATAATAAGATAAGCTCCGTGCTTATAGTTGACCACACGTCCGAAGCCAGACTTAATCTGCTTTGTAATGTTGAAGTTGTCGAAGATAGGTACCTTTCCTGTATAGAGCTTCACGATGTTTGCCTTGTCTGGTGCAATGAGTGAAACGTAATGCTTCACCTCCTTCATCACATCCTCGTCGTTGACAAAGATGTTTTCGTAAGAAGGATTGAACAAGTCGCGAAGCAGGGCAACAGCTCTGCCGGTTTCCTCGAAGACGAGCTGTGGTCTCTTTTGAGTTTTCTGTACCTTGGCGATTGCATCCTCCCATCGCTTCACCAAGACTTTCAATTCGGCATCAAGTTCAGCCACCCTTTTGCCTTCAGCCACCGTGCGGACGATTACTCCGCAGTTTTTGGGCTTGATGCTGTGGATGAGCTGCTTGAGTCGGGTACGTTCCTCACCGCTCTTAATCTTTGACGAAACAGAAACTTTGTCACCGAATGGCATGAGTACCAAGTAACGTCCGGCAAAAGAGATTTCGCCTGTCAGTCTTGGTCCCTTGGTTGAAATGGGTTCTTTTACGATTTGCACCAGCACTTCCTGTCCGGTCTTCAGAATGTTCTGGATGCTTCCGTCCTTTTCTAGGTCGGGCTGCTTGCTGGCTTTAGAGAATGGGAAAAGTTTCTTTCTGTCGCTCTGTACTTGTTTAAGGTACTTCTGGTAAGAATTAAAATGACTTCCTAAATCAAGATAATGAAGAAAGGCGTCGCGCTCATAACCTACATCCACAAAGCATGCGTTAAGACCTGGCATCAGTTTCTTTACTTTTGCTATGTAGATGTTGCCCACAGAGAATGAAGCCTCACGGGGTTCGTTCTGGTATTCCACCAGCTGTTTGTCCTCCATGAGCGCTATTGAAATATCCTTCTGTTGGACATCAATTACAACTTCGCTTGTCATAGTCTTCAAATTCTTAAAATGTAAGTGAATAAAAAAGGGCATGTCAAACTTTTTTAAGCTGACATGCCCCCTCAGCCAGAAAAGACTGAGAGCAAGGATTTACTTGCTCTTATGTCTATTCTTACGTAATCTCTTTTTACGCTTGTGAGTAGCCATCTTGTGGCCCTTCTTTTTCTTTCCGTTTGGCATGATTTTAAAATTTTAAAATATTGTTATTATATAATGTTGTTTCCTTATTAATCTTTCGACTTGCAGCTCTTTCGTCTTGCTGTGTCTCTTGGATTGAGGGTCGTGTAGATTAGCCCTTCATCTCTTCAACGAAGCTCTTGGCTGGCTTGAAGCAAGGCAGGTCGTGAGCTGGGATGGTGATAGTAGTGTTTTTGGAGATGTTGCGGGCTGTCTTAGCTGCTCTGCGCTTGATGTTAAAGCTGCCGAAGCCACGAAGGTATACATTCTCCTTCTTCTTGAGAAGGCTCTCCTTAACTGCGTCCATGAACGCTTCTACCACAATACCTACTTCTTTCTTTGGCATTCCAGTGGCCAAAGACACCTCGTTGACGATATCTGCTTTTGTCATTTTCCTATTGTTTTTTTCTGTTTTTACGATGTTTTATCTTGAATTCGGTGTGCAAAGATACAAGTTTTTTGCGATATAACAAAATTGTTAGCACTTTTTTTGAAAAAATAATGCCCTAAGTATTTGCGTATAAGGTTTTTATTGCGTATTTTTGTACCGAAAATAGCAAAAATGGAAAAACTGAGATATTATATATTGACTCTATGTCTGTGCCTGTCGGTCTCTTTTGCTGGGGCTTCGAAGGTATGGAACGCTAAGAATATACCTGTACCATACCTGCAGAACTCGACGCAGTATGTGTCTGATCCTGATCATTATATAGACAAACAGGCGCTTGATTCTGCCAATTTCTACTTGGATAAGCTCAACAAGGAGTGCAGGGTACAGAATGTGTTTGTCATTGTGGGCAAAGTGGAAAATGGCGATGCCTTCCGTGTGGCTCAAGATCTTGGCAATGACTACGGTGTGGGAGACAAGAAGACACGTCGTGGTTTGGTGGTGGTTGTGGCTGTCGAAGATCATAAGTACTTCATTGCTCCCGGTATGGGACTTGAGGGTGAGTTGACGGATGTCGACTGTGATGATATTGCCAGGGCTTGTATTGTTCCCAACATGAAAAAGAATATGCCTGCCGAGGCTGTAGTAGCTACGAGCCGTGCTATATATAATAAGGTGAAGAGCGGCAAGACGGGAATTTCGGATATTGATGACGGTACGATAGGCGAGGACGACTGGGTTCTTGTCGTGATTCTGCTTGCTGTCTTCTTCGGTATTCCTGTGTATATGTTGGTACGTTATTTGCTGGAAGTGTTTGGAGTCATAAAGCCCGACACGAGTCAGCGAAATAAGAATAAGCGCTCATCCCGCCGACATGATGACGACTTTTTCCCGCCTTTCTTTTTCGGGGGAGGCGGAGGCTCTTCGGGTGGCGGCTTCTCTGGCGGCTCCTTTGGCGGAGGTTCCTTTGGCGGTGGAGGAGCCGGTGGAGGATGGTAAGTCTGGGATGCTTGGAAGAACTTGTCGGGTCGTCTATTAAGAGCGGGCCCGGTCGTCTATTAAGAGCAGGCTCGGTCGTCTATTAAGGGTAAACAGCGTCTTTTATGCATTCCATTTTACGCAATTTGAATTTAGATAAACAGTTATTAAAATAGAATAGAAAATTATGAAGAAAACAGGTTGGATTATTGTAGCAGTAATTGTAGTATTAGTGCTTTGGTTGTTTAGTGGTTACAATGGTATGGTAAGTTCTCAGGAGGAAGTTACCACCGAGCTTGCCAATGTACAGACTCAGTATCAGCGTCGTGCCGACATGATGCCTCAGCTGGCGAAGATAGTGAAGGCTTATGCCAAGCATGAGCGCGAAACCTTCGAGCAGGTGACAAAGGCCCGTGCTGCCGTGGGACAGGTGAAGCTTGACGCTAATAATCTGACCGAGGCTAACCTGAAGCAGTTTACCGCTGCTCAGGGCGAGTTGACCAACGCTTTCTCCAAGCTCATGTTGGTGGCAGAAAGATATCCTGAGCTCAAGGCAAGCGAGAATTTCAAGTCGCTCCAGATACAGGAGGAAGGCACTGAAAACCGTATCAGCGAGGCCCGTCGCAAGTACAATGAGGCCGTGCAGTCATACAACGTGAAGGTGCGTCGCATGCCCAATGCCATTATCGCCGGTTTGTTCGGTTTTGACACCATGCCGAAGTTCGAGGCTGCTGCCGGTAGTGAAAAAGCACCAGACTTGGATATTTAATCAGCACATAATGCTTTGTTTTTCAAAAATTCTTTGTAACTTTGCAGAGTTTTTAGAAATTAAGGTAAAAAAGATATGAAACAGACCAAGATTGTTGCATCCATCAGCGACCGCCGCTGCGATCAGGACTTTATCCGTAAGTTGTTTTTTGCGGGCATGAATGTGGTTCGTATGAACACCGCTCATGCCTCAGAGGAAGGAATCCGCACCATTGTCAATAATGTAAGAGCTGTATCTCCCCATATCGGAATTCTGATAGATACCAAGGGCCCTGAGGTTCGTACCACAGGAGTCAAGGAGCCCATACATTATAATATAGGTGACGTGGTGAAGATTTTCGGCCGTCCAGAGATGGACTCTTCTCATGATATTGTCAATCTCAGCTATCCCAATATTACCGATGACGTGAAGGTAGGCGACGACCTGCTCTTCGACGATGGCGAGTTGGATATGAAGGTGATCGAGAATACCGGTCCCATGCTGGTGGCTCAGGTGCAGAACGAAGGAACTCTGGGTGCTCACAAGAGTGTCAATGTTCCTGGCGAGCACATCGATCTTCCAGCGCTTACCGAGAAGGACCGCAGGAATATTCTCTTGGCCATCGAGCTTGACATCGACTTCATCGCCCATTCATTTGTGCGTAGTGCTGCCGATGTGAAGGCCGTTCAGGACATTCTGGACGAGCATCATAGCGACATCAAGATCATCTCGAAGATAGAGAATCAGGAAGGTGTCGATAACATCGACGAGATTATTGAGGCTTCTTATGGTATCATGATTGCCCGTGGTGATTTGGGTATTGAGGTGCCTATTGAGAAAATTCCTGGTATTCAGCGTCGCATCATCGCCAAGTGCATCAAGGCCAAGAAGCCTGTTATCGTGGCAACACAGATGCTTCATACGATGATTCACAACCCTCGTCCTACTCGTGCCGAGGTGACAGATATTGCCAATGCCATCTTCTATCGTACCGATGCCTTGATGCTTAGTGGCGAGACAGCCAGCGGAAAATATCCACTCGAGGCTGTACAGACCATGGCACGTATTGCAGAACAGGCCGAGAAGGACAAATCGCCCGTCAACGATATTGACCCAATGGAGGAGGGTGATATTGACCAGAAACTCTTCCTGGCCCATGCTGCCATCGAGGCCACCCAGAAGTTGGGTGTTAAAGGAATCATTACCGATGGCGAGACGGGGCAGACAGCCCGCGATTTGGCAGCCTTCCGTGGTCCAAACCCAGTGCTGGCCATCTGCTATAAGGAGAAACTTCAGCGCTGGCTCAACCTGAGTTATGGTGTTATCCCAATCGTGCAGAAGGATCAGATTTCTACCAAGGCCATGTTTACAGCCGCTGTACGTATGCTTCGTCAGAAGGGCTATCTGGAGGCAGAGGACAAGATTGCCTATTTGAGCGGTAGCTTCGGTGAAGGTGGTGGAACAACCTTTGTTGAAATCAATAAGGTAAGAAAGATCTTCGACAACAGTTACAGTTTCAACCTTCCTTCCAACGGAATAGAGGATAAATAGCTCAACTTTCGTCTTTGATGAGGAAATTTTAAGCCATCAAAGCTTTCGCATCTTTCCTCAGTGGAGCTCGGATAAGTAAAGATGTCGTGCAAAAATGCGTCGTTTTTTACAATTTGTTGACTAAACATTTGTACATTTAAGAAAAATGACGTACTTTTGCACGCAAAACTATAAACAAATTGCCGATAATGAAAAAACTGTTATTAGTTGTAGTAGTAGTTTCTACTATGATTTTGGCACTTAGCGGTTGCCAAAGTGCTAAGCAAGTGGCTTATTTTCAGAATATAGATTCTCTCAATTTGAGCGCATCGAGAATGTTGTATGATGCTAAAATTATGCCAAAAGACCAATTGTCGATTATCGTAAAAGCGGTTAACGAGGATTTGGCAGAGCCATTCAATCTATATTCGAAGTCTATGATGTCTTCTTCACAAAACCAGAATCTTCAATATTACTTGGTTGACAATGAAGGCTTCATAGATTTTCCTGTTGTCGGCAAGATTCATGTAGTGGGCTTGACTGGAAGAGAATGCGAGAATTTGGTGAAATCTAAAATCCAGCCATATTTCAAGGATGGTGAAGTTCCGACGGTAACAGTACGTATGGCGAGTTTCCGCGTCGTTGTAACAGGCGAAGTGGGAAGCCCGGGTGTCGTTACAGTACCAAACGAGAAGATGAGCATAGTAGAGGCGTTGGCACAAAGCGGCGACTTAGGCTTGCAGGGTAAACGCAAGAATATTCTGCTTATCCGCGAGGATGCAACTGGCAAAAAGGAAGCGCACCGATTGGATATGACAGATGCCAACATCATCAATTCTCCTTATTTCTATTTGCAGCAGAACGACATTGTATATGTAGAACCTAATGGAGCCAAGAAAGGTACCGCAGGCCTGAGCAACTCTGTTACATTCTGGATAGGATTGGTTTCCTCAATTTTATCTTTGGCTACACTTACTGTCAGTTTGTGTAAGTAAGGACAAACTTAATTATGAATTTCAATTATATTAAAATATGTGTGGTATCGTAGGATATTTGGGTAAGGGACAGGCTTATCCAGCCCTTATCAAGGGACTCAAACGATTGGAATATCGTGGTTACGACTCGGCTGGTGTAGCTCTTATCAGCGAGGACGGATCACTTAATGTATATAAGGCAAAGGGAAAAGTTGCCGACTTGGAAGCTTACTGTGCCGACAAGGACTTGAGTGGTTCGGTAGGCATTGCCCATACCCGTTGGGCTACCCACGGTGAGCCATCATCAGTCAATGCTCACCCTCACTATTCTTCCTCAAAGAATCTTGCCATCATCCACAATGGCATTATTGAGAATTATGCAGCCATCAAGAAAAACCTGATAGCAAAGGGAGTTGAGTTTAAGAGCGATACCGATACTGAGGTGTTGGTACAGCTTATAGAATATATACAGATTACAAAGAAACTCGACTTGCTGACAGCAGTACAGGTGGCTCTTCGCCAGGTTATCGGTGCTTATGCCATAGCCTTGCTCGACAAGAATGAACCCAACCAGATTATTGCCGCACGCAAGCAAAGTCCCCTCGTTGTAGGTATTGGCAAGGAAGGTGAGTTCTATCTCGGTTCAGACGCCACACCTATTATAGAATATACCGACAAGGTGGTTTATCTGGAAGATGGCAACATCGCCATCATGCGTCTTGGCGAGGAACTTCAGGTTACCAATATCCAGAACGTGAAGCTGAATCCAGAGATTCAGACTGTCGATATGGACTTGGGTCAGATAGAGAAAGGTGGATTCCCTCACTTCATGCTGAAGGAAATCTTCGAGCAGCCAGAGTGTCTGCGCAATTGTATGCGTGGCCGTGTGGTAAACCGTACGGTAGAAACCCGCGTGATGACCGATGGCGACGAAGCCACAACCAAGAAAGAGACAGAGATGGGCGTAGTGCTCAGCTCTATTACCGACCATCGTCAGCAGCTGCTCAATGCCAAGCGCTTTATCATCGTAGCTTGTGGAACCTCATGGCATGCAGGTTTGATAGGCAAGCAGATGATAGAGAACTATTGTCGTGTGCCAGTAGAGGTAGAGTATGCTTCCGAATTCCGTTACCGCAACCCTGTGGTGACCAGTGACGATGTGGTGATAGCTATTTCTCAGAGTGGCGAGACTGCCGATACCTTGGCTGCCATCAAGTTGGCCAAGGAGAAGGGAGCTTTCATCTATGGCATCTGTAACTCTATCGGCTCCAGCATTGCCCGCGAGACAGATACAGGAACTTACATTCACGTAGGTCCTGAAATCGGTGTGGCTTCAACCAAGGCCTTCACCGGTCAGGTGACAGTACTTACCCTTCTTGCATTGGCCATTGGTAATGAGAAGGGAACCATCAGCGCCGACGAGTACCAGAACATTACAGAACAACTTTGGAACATCCCAGAGAAGATGAAGGAGGTGCTGAAGTTGAACAACAAGATAGCCGACCTCAGCCGCACATTCACCTATGCGCGCAACTTTATCTATCTGGGTCGTGGTTTCCAGTATCCTGTGGCTTTGGAAGGAGCCTTGAAGTTGAAGGAAATCAGCTATATCCATGCAGAAGGTTATCCTGCTGCAGAAATGAAGCATGGTCCTATCGCTCTTATCGACAGCGATATGCCAGTAGTAGTTATTGCTACACACAACTTCATGTACGAGAAGGTACTCTCCAACATTCAGGAGGTAAAGGCTCGTAATGGACGTGTCATTGCTATTGTCAGCAAGGGCGACGAAACCATTTCCAAGATTGCCGATGAAGTCATCGAACTGCCTGAGACTTTGGAGTGCTTAGAGCCATTATTGGCTACTATCCCTCTTCAGCTCTTGGCGTATCATGTTGCCGTTTGCAAGGGTAAGGATGTTGACCAGCCAAGAAACTTAGCTAAGTCAGTTACGGTCGAATGATATAATTAAGGGAATCGTCATTTATTGACGTTTCCCTTTTTTTATAGAGGGAGGACGTTGCAAATGAAGAATGACAAATGAAGGAGGAATGAACAACGAATGAAGGAGGACTAACGAATGAGGGGAGGAAGAACGATGAGTGAAGATAGAAGGAGGAAGACTATCAACGAAATAAATTTAACTATAAGATATCAAGGATAATAAGCGAGATGGAACCATTAAAACATGAATGCGGCGTGGCAATGATCAGATTGCTCAAGCCTTTATCGTATTACCAGCAGAAGTACGGCACATGGATGTACGCACTCAACAAGCTCTATCTGATGATGGAGAAGCAGCACAACCGTGGCCAGGAAGGAGCAGGTATGGCCTGTGTCAAATTGGGTGGAAAGCCTGGACATGAATACATGTTCCGTGAAAGGGCAGAGGGCAAGAATGCCGTTACAGAGATTTTCGGCAAGGCTAATGCCAACTTCAAGAACCTGACACCCGAGCAACTTGCCGACGCTCAGTATGCCAAGGAAGAGCTCCCCTTTGCTGGCGAGCTCTATATGGGCCACTTGCGCTATAGCACCACGGGAAAGAGTGGCATACAGTATGTGCACCCTTTCCTGCGCCGCAACAACTGGAAGGCGAAGAACCTCTGTCTTTGTGGCAACTTCAACATGACCAATGTGGATGAGATATTCCAGGAGCTTACACGTCAGGGCCAGAGCCCACGCATCTACAGCGATACCTACATCATGCTCGAACTCATGGGCCATCGTCTGGATCGTGAGGTGGAGCGAAACTTCATTGCTGCCAAGGCGATGGAGATGCAGAATACCGACATCACCAACTATATAGAAGACCACGTGAAGATGAGCAACGTGCTCAAGACAACGATGAAAGACTTCGACGGTGGCTATGTAGTCTGTGGTATTACCGGTTCGGGCGAGATGTTCTCCATGCGCGATCCCTGGGGCATCCGTCCTGCTTTTTACTATAAGAACGACGAGATTGTAGTTGTGGCAAGCGAGCGCCCTGTGTTGCAGACTACCTTCGACCTGGAGGCAGAGGAAGTGCAGGAACTCATGCCAGGTATGGCGCTTCTTGTCAAGAAGAACGGCGAATGCACCATCGAGCGCATCATGGATCAGAAGGGAGATTCAGCCTGCTCGTTCGAGCGCATCTACTTCAGTCGCGGTTCCGACAAGGATATTTATCAGGAGCGCAAGCAGTTGGGCGAGCAGTTGACCCAGCCTATTCTGAAGGCCGTCGATTATGATGTGGACCACACCGTGTTCAGCTACATTCCGAATACTGCCGAAGTGGCTTACTATGGCATGCTGAGCGGATTCAAGAAATATCTCAACGAAACCAAGATAGAGCAGATAGCCAATCTCGACCATGTTCCTTCGAAAGAAGAACTCAACGAAATCCTCGGCGACTTTGTTCGCTCTGAGAAGATAGCCTGGAAAGATATCAAACTTCGTACCTTCATAACAGAGGGCAACAGCCGTAACGACCTGGCGAGCCACGTGTACGATGTAACCTACGGAAGCATCGAACCCAAGGTGGACAACCTGGTCATCATCGACGACAGCATCGTTCGAGGAACTACCTTGAAGGAGAGTATTCTCCGCATCCTCGACCGTCTGCATCCTAAGAAGATTGTCGTTGTGTCGAGTGCTCCACAGATACGCTATCCCGACTATTACGGCATCGATATGGCCCGACTGGAAGAGTTCTGTGTGTTCCGTGCAGCCATCCAGTTGCTGAAAGAACGCAAGATGAGCGACATCATCGAACAGACCTACGAGGCTTGTAAGGCCGAGTTGCTGAAGCCAAAGGAAGAGCAGATCAATCCTGTGCGTGCCATCTACAAGCCATTCACCACTGAGGAGTTGAACGAGAAGATAGTAGAGATGTTAAGACCAGAGGGCATGACGACTCCAATCCAACTTGTATTTCAGAGCATTGAGGGACTGCACGAGGCCATACCCAACCACAAGGGCGACTGGTACTTTACAGGCCGTTATCCCACTCCTGGCGGCACCAAGCTTTGCAACCAGGCTTTCGTGAACTACATAGAGAATGTTTATCATAAATAAGTGAAGAACAAAGAGTGGAGAATTCATTTGTTCTTATGAGTATGAAATAAAGAAAAAGAATATCAGATATGAAAAATGTAACCTTAGTTTTGAGCGATGGAACCCAATTCCATGGCAAATCTTTCGGATATGATGCCCCCGTAGCAGGCGAGGTTGTGTTCAACACAGCCATGATGGGCTATCCCGAGAGCTTGACCGACCCTTCTTATGCCGGTCAGTTGATGACACTTACTTACCCACTTGTAGGCAACTATGGTGTGCCACCATTCACTTTCGAAAAAAACGGTTTGCCAACCTTCATGGAGAGTGACAAGATTTATGCTTCTGCCATCATTGTGAGCGATTACAGCGAGCAGTACAGCCACTGGAATGCAGTGGAAAGCCTTGCCGACTGGTTGAAGCGCGAGAAGGTGCCCGGCATTACGGGTATCGACACACGTCAGTTGACTAAGGTACTTCGTGAGCATGGTGTGATGATGGGTAAGATCATTTTCGACGATGAGCCCGACAACATCCCTGAGGCTAACTATGAGGGAGTAAACTTTGTAGACCAGGTGAGCTGCAAGGAGATTATCCGCTACAACGAGGGAGCCGGCAAGAAGGTGGTACTCGTCGACTGTGGCGTGAAGGCCAACATCATCCGTTGTCTCATCAACAGAGGTGTAGAGGTGATTCGCGTGCCATGGAACTACGATTATACCGATATGGACTTTGATGGTTTGTTCTTGGCCAACGGACCTGGCGACCCTGATATGTGCGAGGATGCTGTCAATATCATCCGCAAGCAGATCAGCCAGAGCCGCAAGCCTATCTGTGGTATCTGTATGGGTAATCAGTTGCTTTCCAAGGCAGCCGGTGCTACTATCTACAAGTTGAAGTATGGTCACCGTTCACACAACCAGCCTGTGCGCATGGTAGGAACCAACAATTGCTACATCACCTCTCAGAACCACGGTTATGCCGTTGATGCCAAGACATTGGGCAACGATTGGGAGGAACTCTTTGTAAATATGAATGATGGCTCTAACGAGGGTATCCGCCACAAGGTGAACCCTTGGTTCTCAAGCCAGTTCCACCCAGAGGCTTGCTCAGGCCCTGTGGATACAGAGTTCATGTTTGATAAGTTTGTAGAAACACTTAAATAATTAGGAAAAAAATGAAAGACGAAAATATAAAGAAAGTGCTCCTCTTGGGTTCAGGAGCCTTGAAGATAGGTGAGGCAGGCGAGTTCGACTACTCTGGTTCGCAGGCATTGAAGGCATTGCGCGAGGAAGGTATCGAGACTGTGCTCATCAACCCGAATATTGCAACCGTACAGACTTCGGAAGGCGTTGCCGACCAGATTTACTTCCTGCCTGTGCAGCCCTATTTCGTAGAGCGTGTCATCCAGAAGGAGAAGCCAGACGGAATCCTCCTTAGTTTCGGTGGTCAGACTGCCCTCAACTGTGGTGTCGAGCTTTATCGTCAGGGTATCTTGGAGAAATATAACGTCAAGGTGCTGGGTACTCCCGTACAGGCCATCATGGATACCGAAGACCGCGAGCTCTTCGTCGAGAAGCTTGATGAAATCAACGTGAAGACCATCAAGAGCGAGGCTTGCGAGAACATCGAGCAGGCCCGCAAGGCCGCTGCCGAGCTCGGTTATCCTGTCATCATCCGTGCAGCTTACGCCTTGGGTGGACTCGGTTCCGGTTTCGCAGACAACGAGGAGGAGCTGAACAAACTCGCAGAGAAGGCCTTCTCATTCTCTCCACAGGTATTGGTAGAGAAGAGTTTGAAGGGATGGAAGGAGATAGAGTACGAGGTGGTTCGCGACCGCTACGACAACTGTATTACCGTCTGCAACATGGAGAACTTTGACCCACTGGGAATCCATACCGGCGAGAGTATCGTCATCGCTCCTTCTCAGACTTTGAGCAATTCGGAGTATCATAAGCTTCGTGCCCTTGCCATCAAGATTATCCGTCACATCGGAATCGTGGGCGAGTGTAACGTGCAGTATGCCTTCGACCCTAAGAGCGAGGACTATCGCGTCATCGAGGTGAATGCCCGCCTGAGCCGTTCTTCTGCCTTGGCTTCCAAGGCTACGGGTTATCCTTTGGCTTTCGTGGCTGCCAAGCTCGGTATGGGCTACGGTCTGTTCGAGTTGAAGAACTCTGTAACCAAGACCACATCAGCCTTCTTCGAGCCAGCATTGGACTACGTGGTTTGTAAGATTCCTCGTTGGGACTTGTCTAAGTTCCGTGGCGTAGACAAGGAGCTGGGTTCATCGATGAAGTCTGTAGGCGAGGTGATGGCTATCGGCCGCAACTTCGAGGAGGCCATTCAGAAGGGTCTTCGTATGATAGGTCAGGGCATGCACGGCTTCGTAGAGAACAAGGAGCTTGAGATTGATGATATCGATGCAGCCCTGAAGGAGCCAACAGATAAGCGTGTGTTCGTGATTTCCAAGGCCATGCACAAGGGATATACTGTTGACCAGATTCATGAACTCACCAAGATTGACAAGTGGTTCCTCGAGAAACTGAAGCACATCATCGATATCGACGAGGCGATGAAGAAGTGCAACATCAATACTCTGGACAAGGAACTCCTGCGTACCGCCAAGGTATATGGATTTACCGATTTCCAGATTGCGCGTGCCGTGGGTCTTGAACAGGAGTTGGGCAACATGGCTAAGGCCGGTCTTACCGTCCGCAGCCTTCGCAAGAACTATGGCATCCTTCCTGTAGTGAAGCAGATAGATACCCTGGCTGCAGAGTATCCAGCACAGACCAACTACCTCTATGTAACCTACGCAGGTGTGAAGAGCGACATCACCTTCGAGAACGACCATCGTTCCATCATCGTGCTCGGTTCAGGTGCTTACCGCATCGGTTCTTCCGTAGAGTTCGACTGGTGTGGTGTCCAGGCATTGAATACGATTCGCAAGGAGGGCTGGCGCTCAGTGATGATCAACTACAACCCTGAGACCGTATCTACCGACTACGATATGTGCGACCGTCTTTACTTCGACGAGCTCACCTTCGAGCGTGTTATGGATATCATCGAGATGGAGCAGCCTCATGGTGTTATCGTATCAACGGGTGGCCAGATACCAAACAACCTCGCAATGCGTCTTGACGCTCAGAATGTGCCTATCCTGGGTACTGCTGCCAAGGACATTGATAACGCTGAGGACCGTGCCAAGTTCTCTCAGATGTTGACCAACAACGGCATCAACCAGCCAGAGTGGAGCGCCTTGACCTCTATGGAGGATATCGACAAGTTTATCGAGCGTGTTGGTTTCCCTGTACTGGTACGTCCAAGCTACGTGCTCTCTGGTGCAGCGATGAATGTTTGCTCCAATGAGGACGAGTTGAAGCGCTTCCTGCAGTTGGCTGCCAACGTAAGCGAGGATCATCCTGTGGTAGTCAGCAAGTTTATTGAGCATGCCAAGGAGATTGAGATGGATGCCGTGGCTAAGAATGGCGAGGTGATAGCTTATGCCATTTCCGAGCACATCGAGTTCGCCGGTGTTCACTCAGGCGATGCTACCATCCAGTTCCCTCCTCAGAAGTTGTATGTAGAGACAGTTCGTCGTGTGAAGCGAGTAGGTCGTCAGATTGCCAAGGAGTTGCACATTAATGGTCCGTTCAACATTCAGTTCATGGCTCGTGACAATGATATTCTCGTTATCGAGTGTAACCTTCGTGCCAGCCGTTCGTTCCCATTCGTGAGCAAGGTGTTGAAGATCAACCTCATCGAGTTGGCTACCCGTGTGATGCTCGGTTTGCCAGTAGAGAAGCCACACAAGAACCTCTTCGACCTCGACTATGTGGGTATCAAGGCCAGCCAGTTCAGCTTCAACCGCCTGCAGAAGGCCGACCCAGTATTGGGTGTGGACATGAGTAGTACGGGTGAGGTAGGTTGCTTGGGCGACGATACATCTACAGCCCTTCTGAAGAGTATGCTCTCAGTGGGTCATCGCATTCCTGCCAAGAACATCCTTCTGTCTACTGGTTCTGCCAAGCAGAAAGTTGATATGCTCGATGCTGCCCACATGCTCATCGACCACGGCTATAAGCTCTATGCTACGGGTGGTACCAGCAAGTTCCTGACCGAGAATGGAGTAGAGAACACCCGTGTACTCTGGCCTTCAGAGGAGGCAGAAGGCGGTGCTCCAAAGGCTTTGGAGATGCTCCACAACCACGAGATTGATATGGTGGTGAACATTCCGAAGAACTTGACCAGCAGCGAACTTTCCAATGGTTACAAGATTCGTCGTGCCGCCATCGACCTGAATGTGCCATTGATTACCAACAGCCGTCTGGCGAGTGCATTTATCTATGCATTCTGCACTACCAAGCTCGAGGATATCGACATCAAGGCTTGGGGCGAGTATAAGTAATGATTAGTGTGTAGTGTTTAATTAGGCACTACACCTTATATCATATAACAAATCCCTGCTGTAGGAAAGGCTTCCTATGGCAGGGATTTTTGTTATTTGTATGACTCTTTTTTGCACATATCCTCAGCTACCATCATAGCAACATTTTGCGTATTTGGAAGTTTGTACGGACGATTGCTCTGTGTTGTGGTAATGATATCATCACCAAGAACCGTCGCCATCTTTGCGATTGTAGCTAAAGTTAGATTATGTGTTCCACTCAGCCAACGGCTCACTTCTGTTTCTGTCTTGCCAAGAGCCTTTGCGAAATCACGCTGTTTCATATTTCGTTCCTGTAATAGTTCAAAGACTCTGTTGGCAATAGCAACGCATAAGTCGACTTGTTTGTTTGTATCCGCAGGAGTTGACTTGCGGATTTCATCCATTAGTTTATTTGTTTTCATACTAAATCCTCCTTTTTATTGTCTATGTCTATTGGCAATTCAAGTGGTCCATGTAAATTTGTACCATTGATTGTTATGATTCTTCTATTTTCAAGTTTCTTTATAATGATGTCTATCTTTTGTAAGTTTCGTACGGCTCTATGCAGATTTACATCTTCTTGATATGTTTGAGTTTGCTTTATACCACCATTTCCTAAGATTAAAATCTTATGGCTAATATTAAGGCAATACAATCTTAAATTAGATGTATCAAGATGAGAGGGTAGTGCCATCACCCTGTCACGTTTGCTTCCTTCATATCTGAAGAATCTATCTTCTGCACCATTTTCCTTGATAATATCAATCCTTCTAATGAGGATTTGTACATCTTGGGCATATTGGTCCTTATAGGTGAGAAGGAATTTCTCAAATTCGGTATATTCTTCACCCTCGAATCTTGGAGAATAAAGGCTGACTTTTTCTCCAGTTTCTAATAGCTCTATTAATAAGTTCTTTTCCATATAACTTATATTTTTGCTGCAAAGATAAACATAAATGTTGATTTTTGCAAGAATATTATGTAAAACTTTACTTTTATGTTTATTTTTTTTATGATAGCGTGCATAATCCCACTTAAGTTTTTCGATTTGTTAGTTTATAATATTGATGCTTAGCTATTTGCCATTTGATAAAACTGCAAAGAATTTATGTCGAATTGTGAGTGCATTCATCTATGCATTCTGCACCATCAAGTTCGAGGATATCGACATCAAGGCTTGGGGCGAGTATAAGTAATGATTAGTGTGTAGTGTTTAATTAGGCACTACACCTTATATCATATAACAAATTCCTGCTGTAGGAAAGGCTTCCTATGGCAGGGATTTTTTAATTGAAAAAAGCCGTGAAAACTTTGATTGTTTCAAAATTAAATCGTAAATTTGCAGCAAAAACTATAATAATGAAGAGTTATGGAAGAAAAATTATCGGCTATATATTTAAAAGATGGGCGGAATGCGCTGCAATATGTTATGAGCCTGAGCGAAAAGTACAGGCAGATAGCGACCGAAGCGATATTCGAGTGTTTGAGACTGGGCTATCCCCTCAACAATATGGAGATAACAGGCAAAGCACGAGAACTGCAGAGGATGAGGAATGCCTACGTTTGATAAAAATCGCCAAAGAACAAGGCCTGTATATAGATAAGTCGGACTGGGGTAAATTTGGTGACAGACGAATGATTCCAACGGGAGAAAGCATTGTCTTTTTGAGTGAAGACGGAACAACTTTCACCAAAATGAAGTCTCCTTTTGCCAAGGCTCCGATGAAGCACATTTTGCCAGAGGATATCATTTATGAACATTTGATTCATAACATGTTATTCCCATCAACGAGGTATCGTTTTGTTGGCTTTTCAGAGGATATAAGGGGAATTCGGATTGTTCTTCAGCAACGAAATATATCCGATATGTTTCAAGTACCATCGCAGAAAACGATTGACGATTATCTCATTAATCAATTGGGCTTGACAAAGGAGGATAGATATTTCTATGGAAATGAATATTTGGCAATAACTGATGTTTCTAATGTCAGTGATAATGTGCTGTGTGATGAAGATGGCAAACTGTATTTCATCGACCCGATTATCCGGTTGAAGAAGTCGGGAAGAGAGGTATGGGAGTATCTTTATAGAACAAGATGTGTGTGATAGTTATAATTGTAATAAGCAAAAGTCCCACCCTGGTTAGCTGTGTAAGTGGGAAGCGTGGTGTAACTGTCACCGCAAAGGTATGTATATTTTTTGAAACTGCAAAACTTTTTGCGAATAAACTTTTGTAAAGTACCCTGTTTTGAACGAAGATTACACATTGTTTGTGAAAATTTGGCTCGTTTAACCATCAACTTCTTCAGAAGGTTTAGTGTTGCTGTCATTTGATTTACTGTTGATTCTCCTGTAGAGCCTTCAGACTGTTACACTTCCAAAGATAAAGATCCTTGTGTCAAGAAGAGTGTAGTAGACCATTTGTCGGTTATTTTCAGTTGCAGTTTGGGCAGTTTTGCTGCAAAAACACTTTTTATCTAAAAAATCTGTTCATAAATAGCTTATTCTCATTTATTCTTTGTAATTTTGCAATGCATTCGCAGTAAATGCGTTTGCAGACATAATAAAGGGCGTCAACAACGCTTTGTACATTGGCAATTCTAAACTTCCACAATCAGAATCACCTGTCGATGGCATAGCAGAGAAGATGTCACGGGTAAGTTGTATTTGCTACTCCCGTAGTGTGCCGAGGATTTTGTATCCTCACGGCACACTTTTGGGGTAATTATAACTTTCAGCGTGAAACTCTATCTGCTCGCCAACAGGTAAGGCTGTGGAAGGCCGAGAATTGCGGACGAGTATGATGTGGGTTTCACGCTTTTGCTTCATAACTTAAATATATTCATTATGTTTTAAGGAATTATCTCATTGGCATTAGTTGTGTTGAGCAGATATTTACATCAAAGATAATGGTGTCGTTTATAGTTATGCTGCTAATATAGTTAATGATAAGTTAAATTAAAAGTATAGAATAATGAAGGGCAAATCAAATATTTTAAAGTATATAGCTGCCATTATTGGCTGTGTGTTAGGTGCTAGCCTATTTGTTAGCAACATTGGTGACGATAATCTCAATTCCGCCATAGGATTTATAGTTATGTCAGTTTGTCCAATCTATATATTAGGACATAGTATAAATTCATACCTTGATGCAAGTGAGAAACGTCGTGCAGAAAGACTTGCAGAAAAGGAAAGATACCAAGAGCAAAAGCGACAGGAACTTAAAGAGAAGGAAGATAAGTATAATGCTTTTAGAAATGAATTGATAGTAAGGAATGGAGAGCCAGGTAAAGTTGTTCTTATCCACGAAAGCCGCTTTGATCAATTCAATATGGACAATGAACTTATTGTGTTTGACAAGGTAAAGAAACTATGGCTTTGCGGTCATGAAATTGCAATAGGGGATATAAACAGTTTTATGGTTGATGATGAGTCTACAATTCTAAAGGGAGACATTAAGGCAGTCACATCCACTAATACAGGTAGTTTGGCTGGACGCTCTATTGCAGGTGCTTTAATTGGGGGTGAAGCTGGAGCTATTATTGGTGGTGCTACGGCAAAAAAAGAAACTATCTTTCGTCAAGACAATGATAAGGTAATCCATGACTATGCACTTGTCGTAAATGTGTGTGACTTGAACAATCCTATGCTCTTGATAAAGATTGGTAGAGACAAGAAAAAAGCAATGGAAATAAATGCACTTATGCAAGTTGTTATGTCTATGAAATAAAATTGTTAAATATATGAAAGTATGAAAAAAGCTTCATTTATATTAGTTTCTATAATACTATTGTCATGTAATGGGAATAATTCTGTGAGAAATCAAGAACATGCAGATGTTGATTCTGCTGTTATTGACACAATGGATGTCCAACCTTTGAAGGACGAAAGTCATAAAAAGTTGGCAAAGAACAATACTGCAGACCCTATTGTAGGAACATATTATTGCTATCGCACTCAAGATACATATGTGTTTCTGTCAGACAAGACTGGCTATTTTACTGTTCAAGGAGGAAGTCCTTCTGATTTTACTTGGAAACGTTCTGGTAAGAATGTCACTATTGTGTATGAAGTATTTGGTAAACAAAAACTAAAATTTGATTCCAAAGCACAGACACTGACAGAAGAGTCAGAGTCATTAGGCACATTGGTATTTGACAAGCAGTAGTATGTAAGTTTTACTTATATAAATATTACGAATATGAAAACAACATTATCATTTTTAGCAATCGTTGCTATAAGCATTGGGTGTGTTTTTTCTTCATGTCAATCAAAAGTAAACAATCCATCCCATAACGAGTTGGATTCGACAAAAACTTCTGTAGAAGAAGTTGATAGTGCAGCTATCATTGCCCAGCAAAAACAAAAAGAGGCAGAGAAAGCGGCAGAAGCAGAAAAAGTTCAAAAGCAGAAAGAGGAATTGGAAAGATTGGCTAAGAACTTTAAACTGCAGAAAGATGAGTTTAGCGATAAAACTTGGATTTTCCCTAAAGACAAGCCAAAATACCGAAATAGAAATGCAACATATTGCTACTTTATGAAGCAAAACAATGAGGTGAAAAATTTTAGATTCGTCTTTCAGTATGTTGCTAGTGATTGGTTATTTATCAAGGACTTGATATTCAATATTGATGGCAAAATATATGAGTATAGAAGATTGGATTTCAATACGGACTGTGGAGGTGAACAAATATGGGAATGGTGTGATTTGCAACTTAGCGATACAGATCTTATACGAGCACTTGAGAGAGCGAAGAGTATTAAAATCAAGATGAATGGAGAGAAATACTATAATGTAAGAATGCTAAAAGCCAGTACAATTTCGTCTATTCAAAATACGATCAAGTATTATAAGGCACTTGGTGGTGTGTTTTATTAGAGTCTAATAATTACAAATTGATGTAACACTTTTAATGTGATAATTATTATGAAGCAAAAGAAAAAGTTTTTATACATAATATTGCCAATCGTGCTCTTGTGTATTGTCGCATTTGGCTATAAGTTTTACTGTTGCGACACGGTTACAGATTATTTGCAGGTTACCTATTACCCTCGAATGGTAAAACTTTACAGTGTAAATTGGGGATTTGGTAGAGAGTATGATGATCCTGAAGTAAAAGTGTCAATTAAGAAATATGAAAATGACAGTATTGCATTCTCTACAGAATATGACAAGGCTTCAGAATATTATGAGTCTATAAAAGAATTTGGTGAGGATGATTTTTTGAAGTTTGTGAATGATGATATGAGTCCCAATTCCCAACATTATTCTGAAGCAATGTTCTATAATAAAGAAATACAGAAGGAAATCTTTCTTATCAAGTTTGAACATACAAGAATGTTTGATGTAAAAAAGCTTTTAGCTGATATTAAGAAAATAGGAATAGATTGTTTCAAATTGGAAGAGTATATGAAAAAGAACAAAATCATATATGAATTCACTCCAGTATGGACTCCTGATTTGGAAGACACTCCTATCGCTTTGACATTTGGAGGAAGAAGAAATAGACTGTAAAGATTAATGTGCATAGAAAATATATAAAATAACTCATAAAATAAAGTCGTATGAAAACAAACAAATTTTGGAGCATCTTAGTAATGCTCGTAGTATCAGTGACAGCAATGGTTTTCACATCATGTAGTAGTGATGATGATGGAGATGGTGGTAGCAAAAACATCAATGCGCAAGAAGTCTTTGGCACATGGACTTGTACCGCAAGCATTGATAAGGAGGATGGACAAACCATAACAGGTTATATGGTAGGCAAGACGATTACCATCAAAGAGGATGGAAAGTTCACTTCTACATCAAGCTCAATTGGTAATGGCACATGGATTCTTAATGGTAATCAAATTACTGCCACAAACACCTCTGGTGACACATTCTGTATAACACTTGTAGTTAGCGGTAACACAATGAAATGGAATGGAACTTCAAGCCAGGGCGTTAGTTTCAATTATACATGGAAGAAGAACTAAATAATCGATACAACTTAACGTCACCGTCTCTTTTTTGCGGCGGTGATGTTTTGTATTTTAATGTTGAATTATAGGGTTAAGCGCTCCACCTTAATATAATATAACAAATCCCTGCTGTAGGAAAGGCTTCCTATGGCAGGGATTTCTTAATTTAAAAAGCTGTGAAAACTTTGATTGTTTCAAAACTAAATCGTAAATTTTCAGCAAAAAATATAATAATGAAGAGTTATGGAAGAAAAGTCGATGCTAAAGTTCAGTATGTTCCTGAAACAAAGCAAGTATCCAAGGTGGTCGTTGTCTTTCCAAAAGTAGGAGAAGAGGCTAATTGTCTTTTAGTTGTTTTCAAGTGGACAAAGATAGTGAATTTATCCGAAACAGCATAGAAAGTTGGGGGATAAATGTATGAAATGGGGAGCTGTAAGTTCCAAATGACAAAACGGATGCTTGACCACATTCTTCAAACATCCGTTTTGCTAAAATCATACACACATAACTGATTGCAAATCTGATCCTATTTTATGAAGACCCTTTACAATACGTTTACGCTGCTGCTCACGTGGTTTCTTCAATCCATTTACATAGTGTGATAAAAGACTTTGGTCTATTCCAGAAACACGACTAATTGCCGCTAGAGAAACGTATGGAGAATATGCCTTCAAAAGAGTAGTTGTATCCTGATAGTTATACACAAACTCATAATCGCCATTCTTCAGCCATCCTGGAACCTCTTCTCCATTTTCCACAAGGCCTCCAACATGAAACTCCAAACTATCCTTTGCCTCCTTTTGCAAAGCTTCAAAGGTTGGGGCAGTAAAAACTACCGCATCTGGTACATTACTACCAAGAGAACCGCCAAAATTCTTGTCGCACCACGCAACATTAACAATAATCTTTTCCATAATGTGCTACTTTAAAACCATTATTTCTTAGACAAAAGTATTCTCCTTATTCCAATCCCCACATATCATTCAGCATACTGATTGCAGACGCCGAACGGAAGACATGATTGCGGAAGGTGATAATGGCTTCGGGGGCAAGATGGGCTTCGAAGGAGTTGACCAGGAAATCTGCTTCGAGCAGGATGCGGTGGTCGAGGCTGGTTACATCCGTATAAGTATGGTGATGCGCGATGAGCCAGCAGATTCTTTCTATCTGTGTGGCTGTGAATCCATCGACTTCTGACAGGACTTTTCTTGCCTCATCAGGACCTAATTCTTCCTGATGTTTGCCATCGCAGTTGCCATATTTGGCTTCAGAAACGTGAATGCCCACATCGTGGAGGATAGCAGCAGCTTCGAGCACGAAGAGGTCTTCCTCGCTCATTCCCTCTGAGACCGCTATCATACGGGCAAAGTCGTGTACCTTTACGAAATGCTGGATGCGTGGCGCATCGCCACCATCATATTTTATCATCGCCCTCATCAACAGGGCGAGTGTCAATTCCTTGTTCGTCATCGCTTTATTTTCTGACAGGTATTACTTTTCATTATTGATATACTCCAGAATCTGTTCTGCATGAATCTTGGTCTTGATCTCCTTGGGAGTGAAGATTTTCTCGATGATGCCTTCTTCGTTAACGAGATAGGTGGTACGAAGGATTCCTATGGTCTTTCTGCCGCAGGTTGTCTTCTCGCCCCAGCAGCCGAGTTCCTGCAATAGGGTAGTCTCGGTATCAGCGATAAGAGGGAACTGAAGCCCCTTGGTTTCGGCAAACTTCTTCTGCAAAGCCTGTTTGTCCTTGCTCACACCGATAATCTCGTAACCTGCAGCTGCCAACTCCTCTTTGTGAGCCTGCAAAGAACAAGCCTCAGCAGTACAACCGCTGGTGTTGGCTTTCGGATAACTGTAGAGTACTATCTTGCGACCCCGAAAGTCGCTTGCCTTGATCTCACGTCCGTCCTGGTCTATGCCAAGAATCTCAGGTATTTTATCTCCTATATTCATAATCTTAATTGTTAATTTTGTTTTCTGTTCTTTTTATCACAAACTTTTAATGATAAATACAATGCATGGTTAGGGTAATTTATTGCCTTGCCTTGACCACTTTTACAACAAAGGAAAATTTCTTGTTCTTTATAGGAAAGTAAGATGATTTTGCAGATGCTTTATGGAGAATATGGGCTCAGTTATTTGTCATTGTAATGTCCTTCTACATCTAATACAAGGACAGTTATGACTTCATCATGAATCTCATAGATGATTCTGTCATGAGCTGTGATATGTCTCTAATACAAAATAGAGTTTCCTCCTATCAAAGCCTCAGGATGACCGATACCTGTTCTTGGGTGATCCATGAGTTCATAATATATCTTTTGATATTTTTTGAATAGCTTTGGATTGGATTTCTACCATTTCTTGATGACATCTTCTGCACTCTTGGATGTAATGACTGTGTAAATCATAAACTCGCTAAGTAATTGTCTATATCATCATGCGATTTCAATGTGGTATATTGGCCACAATGAATTTCCTCTCTCACCTTGTCAATCTTATCCTGCAAGTCGGGAGTAATGACATTTTCTTCCACAGTCTTGTCCTTTCTCATGACATCCGTGAGAATAGATTCCACGTAATTGTTAAGGCTGCAATTAGTAGCCTTAGCTCGTTCCTTTAGCTCCTCGAGAAGCTCTGATGGTAGCCTGAATGAAGTAGGTACGCGTAATGTTGATGAGCTCATATTCTTCGTTTTAATTGTTATTTGTTGCAAAGATAATGCAAACAAGTGCAATGAAAGCTTGCTTTCAAATTGCCGAGTGCAGCTTATCTTCTGCAAAGATAATAAAAATACTGGGAATCAAGGTGATTCTTATGATTTTTAACACTGATAATCATATTTATAGTCGCTCTTTATTCTTGCTTTTTTATCATCACAATAATCACATCAAAGTAATTGCGACGTTATGGAAAAGATCGTAGAATGGCAACTAAATGCTTTTTACGGGACTTCATTAGTTTTATATAACCATTAGCAATTGTAAAAGACTTTTTAAGATACCCTTATTTTTCTCATCGTTGTATACTTTAAGTATTTTTTCATTTATAATATATTCTTTTAATTTCTTTCTATAGAAAGGATGGGATAGTAAAATCCATAGTTCTTGATCAATAAATGCATATTGGGTGTTTCTTTCAAGCCATGCCCTATTAGGAGATTCTGTCTTTAATTCTGAATTGGTCCAAGCTAAATGCCAGAAATTATCCGATTTTAAAAAATAATAAGGATATTGTAAACAGGTAAGATTTAATTGATGTGCCACCGCCACAAAGGTAGATGTCGAACAATGACTTGACTATCTCATCCCATTGGTAACCGTTGTACGCAGTACTGCGCAAGCCAAGCGTGTCATTGATTACCTTACCCAGTGAAAAGTGGTCAAATAAGCGATTGACGAGAAAAATTCCGCCAAAAGATGTGATTCTATCAGATTTTATTTGTAACTTTGTCATATGCCAGCGTATACTTACTCGGTTGTCTTGCAGCACCAAGTTAAGTGAAAATCCTGACATATGCAAGTCTTTGCAAACAAATGTTTGGCAAGGACTTGCATTTATAACAAGTAATTAAACTGCGAATTTAAGGTGCCCCAACGACTTCGGAAGTCGCTCAATGAGCGGCTCTCTATTAGTCAACATCTAAATTATGAGAAGATATAAACCTAAGTAGTCCTCCTCGGACACCAACATACTCTGTTACTTTCAACCTGCCTTCGACAACCTCTATACGTAACTTATAACTTGGTTTAGATTCAATACTTCTTTGTCCATAAGTTACTAATTCTCCATCCTCATAGCTAATGCTTTCAATAGGAATCGTAACTCTATTCGTAGGTAAATCATCGGGGAATTGAAAAACGGCTTTTACGAAAAGCTCTCCGTCTTCTTTGAAAATTATTACTTTGAGTCTCCCATCATAATCAATACTTTTTGGTTCAATCCATGTACCTAAAAATTTAGACATTGCAGATTTATACGGTATTTGTGCATTAGCACCAAATGCTAATGTTAATAATAGTGTTGCAAAAATATATTTTAACAGCTTCATAACAATATTTTTAAGTCTCGCAAAGTTACGAATTTATTTTTCAAAACTCAACATCACCAATTAGTATATTTTCGATAATGAATATACGGCGACGATGCTTGCTCGAAAAGTACAATATCGTTTTTTAGATAATAGATTCCGTTGTGACAAAACAAATCCATATCCCCATCCGCATTTTCTGATAAATAGAAATACCATACCTGTTGCAATTCGTTAGCTATTTTATTCCCATAATGAAACGAATCGTAAATACGACTTACCGGTCCATCAGTACCACCACTTTCTGTCATTATTTTACCATTTTTCACGGTCCATTTTCCCCATTCATGCACCCCTGCAAAGGAAAAATAAAGTTTTCCATTTTTCAACTCTGCATTTTTACAAGTTCTGATTTCTGTTCCCGTCTTTATACTAACCACAAGTTTGCCATCCGACTCTATTACCTTAATGTTACCAAAACCACCAATTGGAGGTTCACAGTTCCACACTCCCAAGAACTTTTTGTAACCATCAGGCAATTGCTGTGCGTTGACATTAACACTACAGACTAAGCCTGTAACGACCATAAAGAGTATTGATATTATTCTTTTCATAATCACACGAATTTAGAAATTAACTATTTGTTTATCAACATGATGATTTTCTGCAATATCTTGGTCATATCTACCATATCTTCAACACACGTCCACTCATAAACACTATGCTCTGCTTGCTGACCACTGAAAAGACAAGCACCTCCACGCAAGCCCTTGGCTGCAATCATTGCCGAGGTTGTACCGCCACGTTCACTACGTGGAGAGACTTTTTTGCCAAAACTCGCATAAGCCTTCTTGATGATGTCTGGCAAGGTAGGATACATCGTATATGCTACATTCTCGTACTGCAAGTTCTCTGCCGAAGCTTCTACTTTCACAAAGGGGAAGGCCTCTATAGTTTTCCCTTCGGCAGAATCGAGCATCTGACGCAAGGAATCACCTTCCAACTTATCGAAATAACGCAAACGTACTTTCACTAAATAATCGTCAGAGATAACCTTACCTATGCTATCCTTTGGATGACTAATATCATAGCAATGGATATACCCCTGTTTACCACGACTAATAGACGGATGCTTATAGGGTGGAATTTGTCCTACGAAATAAGAGGCAGCTGTCAAAGCATCACCATATTTGTTGGCATACCCTTCACCAGGATGCGCACTTTTACCATGAAATGTATAGATACGCATAGCTGCAGTAAAGTTCTCTACAGAAAAGGCATGAGGATCATCTCCGTCTACATCTATCACTACATCAGGATTACCACCTACATACTTTGTTTCAAACCCATCAGCTGCCCTGCCAATATCCTCGTTTTGCGAAAAGACAAAATACAAATCACCATGCTCAAAAGGCTTTCCATACAAAAGGTTACAAATGAGTGACACCAAGACCGTACACCCCGTCTTATCATCCGCCCCAAGCAAGGTATTACCGTCACTTGTTATGATAGTCTTGCCTATGCATTCTTTCAGATGTTTACCTTGTGGCGATTCTGGACTTAGCACACCCCCAGAAGGCAAGACTATGTCACCACCTTGATAATTGCGATGAACAATCGGTTTTATATTACCACCAGGTGCCTCCGGTGTTATATCAAGATGCGCCATCAACATAATAGAAGGGAGTTTTCTTTTTGTTGTAGCAGGCAACTTGGCATACACATATTCCCTCTCACTACGAACAACTTGTAAACTCTTATTATTCTTTGCCATTTTCAAGAGGTCTTGTTCCACGAGTCTTGCCATCTGTCGTTGTCCCATACTCAAAGGGAAAGCTGTTACGTTCTCACTTTCTGTACTTTGGCTATTGATTCTTGCATAATTTACAAACCTTAAAACATAACTTTCCTTTAAAAGAGAATCGAGCCTGTACAACCCTTGCGAAGAAAGCAAAGAACTCAAAATTTCTTGCTGTTTCTTTTTAGAATTCTTCGTTTGAGGAATAGTTAACATAAAGCTCTAAAGCAGCCAAAGGAGAATAAGAGAGGTTGGAACGTAAACAGTTGGGAATGAGCAGATTTGCACAAAGTTGCCAAATCGGCATAAAGCAAGCGAGTGAGGAATATTGAAGTAGTTCAGTTACTAAATCGTGAGCCACAGTTACCTATGCAAAGCAGGTAACAATGCGGAAAGGCAACTTTGTGCATCAACGGATTTTATTGCGCTGATTCTCAATGTTTTGCGTATCAAGGAACGCTTACAAAATGATTATATTTGCACACTCAAAATGTAAGCGTTATGAAAATCGAAAAATTCAAGGTGTTGCTCTACCTAAAAAAGAGCGGA
>ERZ833608.247-NODE-247-length-49106-cov-9.424844_pt1 | contig 49106 bp, 32 predicted proteins | sample MGYA00519694_ERZ833608 | MGnify/ENA primary metagenome ERZ833608 (study PRJEB31850, sample SAMEA3708742) | human gut metagenome | biome: human gut; feature: human-associated habitat; material: faeces | place: China | collected 2014 ... | reverse complement strand
GTCACTCGGACATGGAGGCTAGCTGTGTTTTTGTTGAGCTCATGCGCAAGCGGTTTCAGGAAGCTTTACTTCTGGGCAGATAATATTTGGCAGTTCCCTGAAGTCTTCGGGATCAACCTCACGATGGGCGACCAGCTCACGGTCGTGCTGATGGGCGTGCTCGCCGCGATCGGCACCGCCGGCGTTCCCGGCGCGGGTCTCATCATGACGACGGTGGTCTTCACCCAGGTCGGCATTCCGCTCGAAGCCGTGGCGCTCATCGCCGGCATCGACCGAATCCTCGACATGATCCGCACGTCGATCAACGTGGTGGGCGACGTCGCCGCCGCTGTGGTGGTGACGAACCTCGAGGGCGACCTCGGGAGCGAACCGCTCGAACCCGGCGAGGCCTGATCAAGGTCCGCTCAAAATGACGGGGGCGGCGGCTGCACCGCTCCTCGTCTTCCTCCCGGCTCGGAGTTCCTTCACTGAAGCTCCGGGTTTTTGTTATTTTTGTATTGACGGCGGGTGACCCGCGGGGGGACGCCGGGCGCCGCCGTTGCTGGCTCGGTCGCCACGCTTCTCGCCGCGAACGCGCAGGCGAAGGTCAAGAACCCGCTGCCCGCCGCCAAGGTGAGCGCCAAGCGCTGCGTTCTCGTCCGGTCGAGCTCGCGTTATCACAATGTCGGGCTACCTTGACTTCTGCGGCGACCAGTACGAACGTCTGTTTGAAGGCGAAAAGCCAACGCTCCTCTTCATTTCGTATGCGAAGGTCGCCGGCACGTACGACGGCTACGAAGAGCAGGTTCAGAAGGCCTTCACTCCCTACGGCCACAAGGTCGTTTCGTTCCATCACTTCAAGGAACCCGTCAAGGCCGTGAAGGAGGGCGAGGCGATCGCCGTCGGCGGCGGCAACACGTGGGCGCTCGTCACCCGCATCTATGAGGCAGGCATCATGGACGTGATCCGCGACTGCGTGAATTCGGGTGAACTGCCGTACTGCGGCTAGTCGGCCGGCGGCAACATTTGCTGCCCGACGCTGCGCACGACGAACGACATGCCGATCGCCGAGCCGCCGTCTTTCAACACGTTCGGCTTCATCCCCAGACGAATTCGCACTTCATCGCCGTGAGCGGCACGCAGGGCCTCAACAACGAAACCCGCGAAGACCGTTTCGAAGAGTTCCTCTATTACAACCGCGGTGAAGAGGTGATCGGCCTGCCCGAAGGCACGGCGCTCTTCGTCACGGGCGAGCACGACTGCGAAGTCATGGGCCCGAAGGACGCCGAGAGCCTGTATTGGTTCTGCCAGAACCCGAAGCCTCTGACGCTGGAGCGCATCCCGCTCGGCGCCAAGTTCGACCTCCGCCGCATCGTTCCGGGCGGCAAGCTCTGTGAACGGTCGACCCGCCCGGCGGCCCGCCTTCGTCGTGATTGACGACGGGAGGTTTGAAAAATCGGGTAGGAGGCATGGGATTAATTCCCATGCCATCCTCCCACACCACCGTACGTACGGGTCCGTATACGGCGGTTCTTAGTAGCGGGGCTTGACGCCCCTTCAGTTACTCCATGCCGTGAAGGTCCCGACGAGTCCAAGCCAGGTCCATCCCTGTTTTGCCAGGCAATCGTTGCCGAGTGCGAGCGTCAGGATGGGACTGTTGGAGATTCGCCAGTAGCCCTTGCTGCTGTTCGCCCACATCCAGGCCCGTTCTTCGCTGATACCGAGCTTCTTCAAGACTGCGAATCTAGTCCGCACGCGCTTCCACCGTTTCCAGTAGAGCATGCGGATCCGTCGCCGGATCCACTCGTCCGTGCCCACAACCCACATTCGGCACCGGGCCAACTTGAAGTACTCGCACCACCCTACGAGGAACGTGCGCAGACCCGACGTGAATTTGTCGAGGCTCTGCCCTCGGTTCCTCTTCAGGATGTCGCGGACCTTTTCCTTGAACTTGGCCTTGGTCTTGCGGTGGATGGTCGGCAGGATTCGCTTCCCCGCGCGGCTGAAGCCATACCCGAGAAACTTGAGTCCAGGGTCGCCGATGTAGCAGACCTTGGACTTCTCCCGGTTGACCTTCAGCAGCAGCTTCGTCTCGATGAACCTTGTGATCGACTCGAACACCCGCTCGGCGGCCCGTCGTGTGCGACAGAAAATCATCATGTCGTCGGCGTACCGCGTGAAGTGCAGTCCCCTTGCCTCCAACTCCTTGTCAAGCCGGTCCAGCAGGATGTTGGCGAGGATCGGGGAGAGCGGGCCGCCTTGAGGCGCACCTTTGTCTCTCTTCTCAAGTCCCGCCTCCGTCTGCACGTCGGCTCGAAGGAAGCGATGGATGAGCGAGATCACCCGCCCATCATCAATGTCGTCGGAGAGGATCTGCACCATCTTCGAGTGGTTGATCGTGTCGAAGAACTTCTCGAGGTCCATGTCCACGACCCATCGGTACCCCTGATCAGCATAGGCCACCACGTCCAGGATCGCGTCGTGCGCGCTCTGGTTGGGGCGGAAGCCGTGGCTGCGGGTCGAGAACCGTGGATCGTAGTAGAAGCTGAGGATCTGTGCGACGGCCTGTTGAACAAGCCTGTCCTGCACTGTTGGGATGCCCAGTTCTCTGAACTTGCCTGGTTCCTCCTTCGGTATGGTGACGCGAAGAACGGGCGACGGACGATATTTGCCCGCCTTGATCGCCGCCGTCAGCTCATGCGGGTGGCTGCGGATGTAGTCGCGGATCTCCCACGTCTCCATGCCGTCCACGCCGGGCGCCCCCTTGTTGGCCTCTACCCTCGCAAGGGCTCTGGCCAGGTTGTCGCGCTCGAGTATCGCTTCCAGTGTGATTCCGTTCATCTGGTCCTACTGCGGAGTTTCTCTCTCCTCGAATCCCGTCCGGCTCCTTCCTGTTACCCAGGCCCTCGGCGTTCCGCGCCTACTTTCCCGGGGCAGGTTCTCGTTGATTTTCCAAGGATCGGCCTTTCAGGTTCTACGAGTTCAATTCCCCATTACTAAGTTCGGTCCTTCAATCCGCTACTCGCGTGCGGACCTACTACGACCTCTGCTGACTCCTCACGGCAAGCTTTACTCCGCGGCGAACCGCGTCCGTGAGGTCTCCCCGGGTAAGAGCGAATTCCTTCCCGCCATGCACCTGCCTCATTTACACCGAAGGTTCCGGGTAGCTTGGGGCTTCGTCTTCTGTTGCAGACTTACCCACCTTCATATGCCTGATGAGGTTTCTGTTCGTCAGGTCAGCGGTTTGCCTCGGGCTTCTTTCAGATTCCGTCTCGCGACGGACACCCTTGCCTCTGGCTACGAGCTTGGTGCTACCTCCTGCTCCCGGGACTTTCACCCGTTGGAATTCGCCCATGCCGGGCACACAACAATTCGGGCCGCGTCTCGGCAACGAGACTGCGGCCCGAATTGTTTTTCTTGCGGGAGCCAAAGTCCGGTGTGAGGCCGGACTTCGCAGAAGCGCGCCCTACTGCTGATCGTCGGTGTTCTTCTCCACGCCCTTCACGAAGTCGGGACGGAGCACCTCGAAGCCGAGCGACTCATTGAGGGCCTCCATGAAGCCCGCACGGTCGGCGGAGCCGTAGATCGAAGCGAGCTCGCGGGCGAGGCCGCGCGTTTCGGCTTCGCTCGCCTTGTGGCTGCGGCCTTCTTCGACGTAGACCACGGCGTAGGAGCCGTCGGCGAGGACGGCGTGCGTCCACGCGGGGAGCTTCGCGGAGTCGAGCGCGAGGGCGGCGTTCACGAGCGCAACCTCCTCGCCCTGCGGATTCTGGCGCGAGATCCAGGCGGCGTCGGAGAACCCGTCGAGGTTCTTCTCCTTCTCGAGCGCCGCGAGCTTCGCCTTGCCGGCGGCCTGGGCGTTCAGAGCGGCCTTCTCGGACTTCAACTTCTCGCCGATGCGGGGGGAGACCTCCGCGAGCGGACGCTCGGTCTCGGGGAAGTATTCGACGACGCGCGCGGCGACCAGGCGGTTGCCCGGCACTTCGATCGCGGTCGAATTGCGCTTCTCCTTGAGGCACTCGGCGCCGAAGAGCATCTCGGCGACGCGCTCGGTGATGATGCGGCCGAGTTCGGGATCGGTGACGCCCGAGCGGGTGACGAAGTCCGTGGTCTCAACCTTGAGGCCGAACTTCTCGGCCGCGGGGGCGAGGGAGTCGGACTGCTCGTAGATGATGTTCGAGAACTCGTCGGCGCGCTCGTTGAAGGCGCGGATCGCGGCCTGATCGGCGTATTCGCGCTCGATCTCGCCCTTGACGGCCTCGAAGGGCTCGACGGCGGCGGGCTGGATGTCGGTGACCTCGATGATGTGCCAACCGAACTCCGTCTCGACGGGGCCGACGATGTCGCCCTTCTTCGCGTTGAAGACGGCGTCCTCGAAGGACTTGGTCATCACGCCGCGGCCGAAGAACGACAGGTCTCCGCCTTCGGCGGCGCTGCCCGGGTCGGCCGACTCCTTCTTCGCCTCGGCGACGAAGGTCGACGGATCGGCCTTCACGCGGGCGAGGATCTCCTCGGCCTTCTTCTTCGCGGCGGCCTTGTCCGTGCCGAACTCGATCAGGATGTGGCTCGCGCGGCGCTGCTCGGGCGTGGTCCAGCGGTTCTTGTTCTGTTCGTAGTAGGTCTGGATTTCCTCAGGGGTGGCCTGGATCCCCTTGAAGCTCTCGGGCGAGAAGACGACGTACTCGGCCTTGACGTGCTCGGGCGAGAGGAACTCCTTCGTGTGGCCGTCGTAGTAGGCCTTCACCTCGGCGTCGGAGACGCTCACCTCGCCGAGGTGCTCCGAAGTCTTCTCGACGTAGGTGCGCACGAGCCGTTCGTTCGTGAGGATCTGGTGCATCGCCTCGACGAGCGCCTTCGGCACCGGGTGCGTGTCGGCGACGCCGCCGATCACGACCTGCTTGGCGAGGTCGCGGCGAATTTCGGCGACGAACTGCTGGTCGCTCTTGCCCTGCGAGCGCAGAAACTGCTCGTAGAGCTCGGGCGAGAACTTGCCGTCCTTCTTCAGGACGTCGGCGTTCTTGATGAGCGCGACCGCATCGGCTTCGCTCACGCCCACGTAGTTCTTGGCGATCGTCTGCGAGAGCGCGACGTCGTCGGTGAGCATGCGCAGGATGTCCGCACGGGCTTCAGGCGTGTCGAGCATGTTGGCGTGGAAGTTGTCGCCCATCTGCTGGCGCAGACGATCGAGCTGCTCGCGCTTGGCCTGGTCGAACTGCTCCGGAGTGACGGCGACCTCGCCCACCTTGACGATGGCGTTGTCGCTCTGACTCATGCGGTTGTAGGAATAGATGCCGGTGACCACGAAGCTCGGGATGATCAGCACCATGGCAATGAACATCAGCCAGCGCTTGTGCTCGCGGAATGCCTGAAGCATAAGGGGATCCTTCGTCTGTCGGCGCTCGAGGCAGGTCCGGGCGACTGCACCCTCTCCCTCTGCGCGCAAAGGTTTCTAATCGGATACACCGAGCGCAGATAACAAAAAAGGCGAACCTCACGGCTCGCCTTCTTCGGAAACTCTGGCGGAGTGGACGGGACTCGAACCCGCGACCCTCGGCGTGACAGGCCGATATTCTAACCAACTGAACTACCACTCCGCAGCTCACCTCTTCATCGAGATCGCTCTCGATCAGAGAAGAATGCGAAGTTTATAGACGAAGCCAACTTCTGTCAAGAGTGAATATTTCCGGACACCCAAAAATGCCGTGTTTGCGGGAGGTTTCAGGCGTTCCGGGCCGTTCTGACCTTCTTCCCGCCCGAGCGGGTATGCTTTCGCGCACCGCGCCCGCGCGCCCATTGATTCTCCGGACCCGTCCCATGTCGATCGACCTTCTCTACATCGCCGAAAAGCCCTCCGTCGCGAACGCGATCGCCGCAGAGCTCGGCGTCCTGAAGCGCGGCGACGGCGTGATCGAATGCCGCGGCAATGCGGCGGTCACCTGGTGCTTCGGCCACCTCCTCGAGCAGGCCGAGCCCGACGCCTATCTCCCCGACTTCATCCCGAAGACGAAGAAGGGGAAGAAGGTCTGGCGCCTCGCCGATCTCCCGATCTTCCCGAAGGCATGGCTCTGCGTGCCGCGGGGCGACAAGGGCGTGAGAAAGCAGCTCTCAACCATCGGCAGGCTCATGAAGAGCGCCCGGGTGCTCGTCCACGCCGGCGACCCGGACCGCGAAGGGCAGCTTCTCGTAGACGAAGTGATCGAACACTTCCACATCACGAAGCCCGTGAAGCGCTTCTGGGTCTCGGCCGTGGACCCGGCGTCGATCCGCAAGGGTTTGACGAACCTGCGCGAGAACACCGACTTCGCCGGCATGCGCGACGCCGCGCGCGGCCGCGCGCGGGCCGACTGGTTGATCGGCATGAACCTCTCGCGCGCCTACACGCTCACGACGCCGCCCGGGGCGCTCCCAGCCGCCGATGCCGCAGGCGCTCCCGACGCCTCGCCAAGACCCCGAGGACGCCCGGAGCGCAATGAGCGGTCGACCGGGACGGACGCGGCGTCCCGGGGGCGCTTCAAGCGCTCGAGCCGCTTCACCCGATCAAACAACGACTTGATCGCGGTCGGACGCGTGCAAACGCCGACCCTCGCGATGGTGGCGCGCCGCGACTATGCGGTCGAGCACTTCGAGCCGCAGCCCTATCTCGCCGTCACGGCGGACCTCTGCGCCGAGGAGAAGACCTTCCGCGCGCGCTGGAAGCCCCGCGAAGGGCAGCCCGGCATGGACGCCGAAGGCAAGCTCCTCATCGACCTCGAAATCGGCCGCAGGCTCGTGGAGCGCCTCTCGAAGGAAAAGACCGCGCGGGTCGTCTCCTCCACGACGAAGCGCCGCAAGGCCTTCCAACCCAAGGCCTATTCTCTTGCCGACATCCAGATCGAGGCGAGCCGCCTCTACGGCTTTTCGGCCGACATGACGCTCAAGGTCTGCCAGTCGCTCTATGAAGCCCACAAGATCACGTCCTACCCGCGCACGGACTGCGGGTACCTGCCCGAGAGCCAGCACGCCGACGCTCCGGCCGTACTCGCGGCGGTTGCAAAGACCATGCCCGCAGCCGCGAGAGCGGTGGAGCGCGCCGACCCGAAGATCAAAAGTCCAACCTTCAACGACAAGAAGGTGACCGCCCACCACGGCATCGTGCCGGTCGCGAACGTCGTTCCCTGGGAGAAGCTGTCCGAGGCCGAGCAGAAGCTCTACCGGCTCATCGCCAAGCGCTACGTGGCGAACTTCTTCCCCGTGCACGAGTACGACGCAACGGAGATCCGCTTCGACATCGGCGGCGAAGCGTTCGTCGCCAAGGGCCGCACCGTGATGATTAAGGGCTGGAAGGCGCTCTTTGACAAGGCGGAGGCCGAAGCCGACCGCAGGAAAGCGGCCGAAGAGGACGAGGACCAGACGCTCCCGCGCCTGAAGGCGGGCGACGCGGCCGAAGTCCTCGCCGTCAAGGGACGCGAAGACCAGACGAAGCCCCCGGCCTACTTCACCGAAGGCACGCTCATCGCCGCGATGGAGAACATCTGGCGCTCCTTCGACGAGAAGGCGCTCCAGGAGAAGCTCAAGGAGGCGGGCGGCATCGGCACGCCCGCGACGCGCGCGGCGATCATTGCAGAGTTGAAGCGCAAGGAATACCTCACCACGGAAGGGAAGAAGCTCCACTGCTCCCCCTCGGGCCGCCGGGTGCTGCTGCGGGCCTCTCCGCGGGTGCGCAGCGCCGCCCTCACGGCGGCGTTCGAAACGAAGCTCTCGGAGATCGAGGCGGGTCGCGGCGCGCTCGACGCCTTTGTTGCGGAATACGAGGCCTTCATCCGCGGGGAGCTCGCGGCCGTTCGCGGGGAGCGCGTGGGCGGAATTCCGCAGGCATGAAAAAGCCCGGCGCCGTTCGTGAAGGGGCCCGGGCTTTGAGAACTGGTGGATGCTAAGAGGTTTGAACTCCTGACCTTCGCCGTGTAAAGGCGCTGCTCTACCACTGAGCTAAGCATCCTTGCTCGGAGCCGGAGGTCGGCACCGAGAGAAGTTTTTTATTTTACCAGTTCTTTGAGATTCTTACCGGGCTTGAAGCGGGCCTGACGCGTCGCAGGAATGTGCATGGGCTTACCCGTCTGCGGGTGCCGGCCGGCACGCGGAGCACGGTCGACAACGCTGAAGCTGCCGAAGCCGAGGATCACAACCTCTTCATCCTTGGCAAGGGCGTCCTCGATCCTCTTGAGGAACGATTCGATCACCTCTCCGGCCTTGCTCTTGCTGATGCCGGTGTCCATTGAGACCTGTTGAATCAGATCCGTTTTGTTCATCATCTCTCTCCTAATTTGCCGTCCGCCGAGAAGGTCCGTGCGGAGAGATCTCCGTTAAGGCCCCCGGACGCTGCGGAACAAACGCGGAGCCCGAAGAATCGTCGGCGGCTCAAGAAAAATTTTATACGGGAACCATTTCCGTATACAAAGCGGCGGTTAAAGATACTACTCCCCCGAACCGCCTTGTATACAAGGCATGAGAAGAAAAAAGCCCCTCAGACCATTGCAGTCCGGGGAGCTTGTTTCATCTCGTTGCGACTTTGAACCGCAACAGTCCTCAGGCTGAGGTCTGCACCGGCGTCATCGCCGTCACCGCGGGTTTGGGCGGCATCGCGAGCGCCGCGGCGTACTCCGCGTCGGTCAGGGGCTTGGGCATGCGCACGAGCGCACGCTCAAGCACCTCTTCGATGCGCTTCACCGGGACGATCTCGAGGCCCTTCAGGGCGTCCTCGTTGATTTCGGTGAGGTCCTTCTCGTTCTCCGCCGGGATGAGCACGGTCTTCACGTTGCCGCGCTGGGCCGCGAGGAGCTTCTCCTTGAGGCCGCCGATCGGCAGCACTTCGCCGCGCAGCGTGATCTCGCCCGTCATGGCGAGGTCGGAGCGCACCGGAATGCGGGTGAGCGCCGAGACCATCGCGGTCGTGATCGCCGCGCCGGCCGAGGGGCCGTCCTTCGGGATCGCCCCTTCGGGGAAGTGGATGTGCCAGTCGGTGTTCGCAAAGACGTCGGGCTTCAACCCCAGGCTCTGCGCACGAGCGCGCACGACCGAGCGCGCGGCCTCGACGGACTCCTTCATCACGTCGCCGAGCATGCCGGTGCGGAGCACCTGGCCCTTGCCCGGGAACGCGACCGCCTCGATCGTGAGGATGTCGCCACCCACTTCGGACCACGAGAGGCCGTTCACAATGCCGACCTGCGGCTCGCGCATGGCGACCGTGATGCTGAAGCGGCGCACGCCGAGGTACTTCTCGAGGTTTTCCTCGGAGACGACGATCGGGAGCTTCGGATCCTTCTTCCCCTCGAGCTCGGTGAGGACGATCTTGCGCAGGATCTTGCCGATCGAGCGCTCGAGCGAACGCACGCCCGCCTCGCGGGTGTAGAAGCGGATGATGTCGCGCACCGCGCCTTCGGTAATCTTCGCTTCGGTCTCCTTCACGCCGTTGGCGCGCATCTGCTTCGGGATCAGATGACGCATCGCGATGTGGACCTTCTCGTTCTCGGTGTAGCCCGAGAGCGAAATGACCTCCATGCGGTCGAGGAGCGCGGGCGGAATGTCGTAGCTGTTCGAAGTCGCAACGAAGAGCACGTCCGAAAGGTCGTACGGGCACTCGACGTAGTGGTCTTCAAAGGCGTTGTTCTGCTCGGGATCGAGCACCTCAAGGAGGGCCGAAGCCGGGTCGCCGCGGTGCGTGGAGCCGATCTTGTCGATTTCGTCGAGGAGGAAGAGCGGATTGCGCACCTTCGCCTTGATCAGGTGCTTGATCACCTGACCGGGCATCGCGCCCACGTACGTGCGGCGGTGGCCGCGGATCTCGGCTTCATCCGAGACGCCGCCCAGGGCCATGCGGACGTATTCGCGGTTCGTCGCGCGCGCGATCGAGCGGCCGAGCGAGGTCTTGCCGACGCCCGGGCCGCCGACGAGGCAGAGGATCGGCGACTTCACCTTGCCGACGCGCTTTTGCACGGCGAGGTATTCGAGGATGCGCTCCTTCACCTTCTCGAGCCCCCAGTGGTCCTCGTCGAGGACGCGGCGGGCGCGGTCGATGTCGTGCGAAACGCGGCTCTTCTTCTTCCAGGGAATCTCGAGGAGCGTGTCGACGTAGCTGCGCACCACCGAAGCTTCAGAGGACGAAGGCGGCATGGTCTTGAGGCGCTTCAACTCCGTCAGGGCCGCGGTCTCCGCGGCCTCGGGCATCTTCGCCTCGCGGACCTTGCGCTCGAGTTCGGCCTCCTCCCCATCGGCCTCTTCGCCGTCGGGATCCATGCCGAGCTCCTTCTTGATCGCCTTCATCTGCTCGTTCAAGTAGTACTCGCGCTGGTTCTTCTCCATCTGGCCCTTGACGCGCATCTGGATGCGCTTCTCGATCTGGCCGCTCTCGAGCGTGCGGTCGAGCACGCCGATGAGGATCTCATAGCGCGCAACCGGGTTGACGCTCTTCAGGAAGTCGAGGCGCTCCTGCGTCGTGAGCGGAATGAAGGAGGCGGCGATGTCGCAGGCGCGCACCGGGTCCTTCTCCTCGATCACGGGCTTCAGGTGTTCGGGCGTGACCTTCTTCACGCTCGAGGCGTAGTCCTGCAGGGACTTCACGAGCGTGCGCTGATAGGCCGAGAGGTCCTCTCCTGGAGGAATCACCGTCGGCAGCAGTTCGGCGCTCGCCTTGAAGAAGCCCGAGGCGTTCACCCAGTCCTTGACGCGGCAGCGGTCCGCGCCGTGGACGAGGGCCTTCACCGAGCCGTCGGGAAGGCGCAGCAGTTGGTCGATTTCACCCGTGACGCCGATGTCGAGGAAGTCCTCCGCGGTCGGCGTGTCGACAGCCTTGTCGCGCTGCGTCACGAGGATCACCCGCCCGGAATGCAGGCGCATGGCGGCCTCGGCGGCAAGCACCGAGATCGGGCGCCCCATGAAGACCGTGGTCATGGAGTTCGGGATGACCACCATGTCGCGCAGCGGAATGACCGGCAGCGGTCCGAGAACCGCCGGAGTCTGTTCGGGAAGTGAATTATTGTTGTTCAAAGCTGTGAATCCCACAAAAAAAGGATGTTTAGAGTCTATATGGGGATGAGGGCCCGCATTTTCAACGGGTCTCGGCAATACCTCAAAGGGCCGCTCCCTCCACCCCCGGCGGGACTCCGTGCATCAGCGGTCGGCGTCCGCCCCGGCGTCGGTGCGCAGGACGTATTCGGGCTTGCCGCCCTTCTTCACCGCCGCTTCGTTCACGATCACCTTGGCGACGTCCTTGCGGCCGGGCACCTCGAACATGGCGTCGAGGAGGATCCCTTCGATGATGGAGCGCAGGCCGCGGGCGCCGGTCTTGCGCTCGATCGCCTGGTGCGCGATCGCCTGGAGCGCCTCGGGCGTGAACTCAAGCTCCACGTCCTCCATCTTGAAGAGCACCTTGTACTGGCGCACGATCGCGTTCTTCGGCTTCGTGAGAATCTCGATCAACGCCTTCTCGTCGAGCTCCTCGAGCACCGTGATCACCGGCAGACGGCCGACGAGCTCCGGAATGAGGCCGTACTTCACGAGGTCGGCCGTTTCGATCTGGTTGTAGAGCTCCGAGAGGTTGTGGTCGCGCTTGCCCACCACCGTGCCCGAGAAGCCGATCTCGCTCTTCTCGGTGCGGTGGCGCACGATGCGCTCCATGCCGTCGAAGGCGCCGCCGCAGATGAAGAGGATCTGCGTGGTGTCCACCTCCATCATGGGCTTGCCGGGATTCTTGCGGCCGCCCTTGACGGGCATGGAGGCGATGGTGCCTTCGATGAGCTTGAGGAGCGCCTGCTGCACGCCCTCGCCCGACACGTCGCGGGTGATCGAGGGGTTCTCGCTCTTGCGGGCGATCTTGTCGAGCTCGTCGAGGTAGATGATGCCCTTCTGGGCGCGCTCGATGTCGCCGTCGGCGGCCTGCACGAGCTTGGCGACGATGTTCTCGACGTCCTCGCCCACGTAGCCCGCCTCGGTGAGGGTGGTGGCGTCGGCGATGGCGAAGGGCACGTCGAGGGCGCGCGCGAGCGTCTGCGCGAGCAACGTCTTGCCCGAGCCCGTGGGACCGACGAGGAGGACGTTGGACTTCTGCAGCTCGACCTGGTCTTCGAGGCCCTTCAACTTCGCGTCGCCGCTCGTCTTGAGGCGCTTGTAGTGGTTGAAGACCGCCACGGCAAGCGTGCGCTTGGCGCGCTCCTGACCGATCACGTAGCTGTCGAGGAGTTCATAGAGTTCGCGGGGCGTCGGAACCTTCTGCGGGAAGGCGGCCTTCGCCTCGGCAGGCGCTTCGCCCTGGGGGGCCTCGGCGCCCTCGGCGCCGCGGTCGCCGACATTGAGTTCGCTCGCCATCGCGCGCACGCAGTCGCCGCAGAGCAGTTCGCCGTGCAGGCCCTGGAAGAGCGCGTTGCACTGCGACTCTTCACGGCCGCAGAAGGAGCAGTAGCGTTTAGCCATAGTGGATCTATCCTTGGTCGCCCGGCGGGTCTCGCGTCCGCTGTGGGGCCTCTGAGGGGCCGCAGCGGGAGACGGTGCGGGACGTTGTGCTTGTTCTTTTGGGTGGCCGCGCTGGTCCGCCGCCCTTCGATGAGGGGGCGGCCCGGCGGCCGGAAGTGCGCTTCAGGGAGACTCGGAAAGCCTCCCTTGGGAAGCGCGGCATGAGGATCAGAGGTCGGCGCGGGTCGTGAGCACGCGGTCGATGAGGCCGTACTCGAGGGCCTCCTGCGCGCTCATGAAGTTGTCGCGGTCGGTGTCGCGCACGAGCTCTTCGTAGGAGCGGCCCGTGAAGCCCGCCATCAGTTCATTCATCTGACGCTTGATGAGCGTGAGCTGGCGCGCGCGGATCTCGACGTCGCTCGCCTGGCCTTCGGCGCCGCCCAAGGGCTGGTGGATCATGATGCGCGAATGCGGCAGCGCGTAGCGCTTGCCCTTCTCGCCCGCGGCGAGGAGGAAGGCGCCCATCGAGGCGGCCATGCCGAGGCAGATCGTGTTCACCTTCGGACGGATGAAGTTCATCGTGTCGAAGATCGACATGCCCGCAGACACGGAACCGCCGGGGCTGTTGATGTAGAGCGAGATGTCCTTGTCGGGATCCTCGCTCTCGAGGAAGAGCAGCTGGGCGACGACGAGCGAGGCCGTCTGATCATTCACCTCGCTCGTGAGGAAGATGATGCGGTCGCGCAGCAGGCGCGAATAGATGTCAAAGCTGCGTTCGGAGCGGCCGGAGTTTTCAACGACGATGGGGACGAGGGACATAGCTGAGGTGTTCTCGATGATGAATTCGGGGGCTGGCGCGGCGGTGAGGAAGGAGCGGGCGCGAAGAGACGCGCCCGGGCGGCTGAATTTTCCCCGCCGGGTCCGGGAGGAGCGCTCGGGACGCGGGGAAAACCGCGGCGTGCGCAGAGGTGCGGGACATTATCGCGGAGAACGCCGCTTCCTGCACCCGCGGCAGGGCGGACGGGGAGCTGCCGGCCCGATAAAAATAGCAAGGGCGCCTTGCGGCGCCCTGCTTGATTCCCTCCGGATCCTGCCCGCTTTTCTCAAAAAACTCAAGAATGCGAAGCGGAAGTCCCCTCGCGGGAGCTCCCGCCCGCCTCATTTCGAGGATTCCGAAGAGGCGGGCCGGACTTGCGGGACTGCGGTGTCGAGCGAGGCCTTAGAAGGCGCCCGTCATCACCTTGTCGAACTCGACGGTCTCGTCCGAGGTCGTGGCGTGATCGAGGATCCAGTCGCAGACGTTCTTCTGCTGGCACTGGACGGCGATGTTGGCGCGGCTCTGACGATCGGTCATGATGGACTCGACGACCTGGGCGGAGTTCTCGTAGGCGCCGGCGAACATCTCGGCGCGGGCCTTGATCTGCTCGTCGGTGGCTTCGAGGTGCTCGCGCTTCGTGAGGGCTTCGACGAAGAGGCCGAGGCGGACGCGCTTCTCAGCACCTTCCTGGAACATCGTGTCGGGGAAGTTCTCGGGAACCTTGCCGCCGCGCTGCTTGATGTTCTGGGCGAAGTTCTCGGCCATCGCGCGGCGTTCCTGGGCGACCACGGCGGTCGGGACGGGGAACTTCAGGGCGGCGGTAACGGCCTCGAAGGCTTCGTTTTCGGTCTTTTCGGTGAGGCGGGCCTGGACTTCGCGCTCGAGGTTGGCGCGGATTTCGGCGCGCATCGCGTCGACGCCGCCCTCAACGCCGAGGGACTTGGCGAACTCGTCGTCCACTTCGGGGAAGTGGGCTTCCTCGATCTGGGTGACTTCAACTTCGAACTCGACCTTGGCGCCGTTCAGCTCGGCGGGACCGTAGTCTTCCGGGAAGGTCATCTCGAAGGTCTTCTTCTCGCCCTTCTTCATGCCTTCAACGGCGGCTTCGAAGTCGGCGAGCATGCGGCCGGCGCCGATCTCGAACTGGAAGCCTTCGGCCTTGCCGCCGGCGAACTCAACGCCGTCCTTCGTGCCGCGGAAGTTGACCGTGACGCGGTCGTCCTTGCCGGCGGCGTGGTCCTCGGGGGCCTCGGTGTAGGTGACGCGCTGGCGCGACATCACGTTGAGGGTCTTCTCAACGGCGGCGTCGTCGACCGTGCAGGTGTAGCGCTTGAGCGTGAGGGCCTTGAAGTCCGGATCAACGATCTCGGGGAAGACTTCAAAGACGGCCTTGAACTTCATGTTCTCGGCGTCTTCCTTGTCCTCGACGAGGTCGATGCGCGGCTGGCCGGCGATCTCGAGGCCGGAGGCCTGAGCGGCCTTCACCCAGGCCTGGCCGACGAGCTCGTTGACGGCCTGGTCGTAGGCGCGCATGCCGTACATGGCCTCGACCTGAGCCATCGGAACGTGGCCCTTGCGGAAGCCCGGCATCGTGGCGGTCTTGGCGTAGTTGCGCAGGTACTTCTTGACGAGCGCCTGAACGTCGGCGGCCGGAACGGAGAGGTCGAGGGAGCGCTCAAGCGGGTTCACCGTGGGAGCTTCAACGGCCTTTTCTTCCTGGGGAGCCGCAGCCTGTTCAGTCTTTTCTTCAGTCATTTTGTTCGTCGCTGAAAAATCCGGGCGCCCTCTGAAGGCCTGCAACATTCTTTTTCGAACATTGCCCGGCTTGGAGCCCGAGAAGTTGGAAAATGCCGCCCGAAATGCATTGGGCGCCCCTCCAAGGGTGCGCCCGCCTCCGGCCGGTTCGGAAACCTTTTGCTCCGGGGGGAAGCCCGACGAAGGCGCATGAGCGCGCGGACGGGGGTCCTCCCAAAGACGAATTCCGCATTATACCGGACCACTAGAGGCGATGCATTTTGTGTGATCCGCCTAAACTCATGCGCCCGCTGTATTTTTAGCGCGCCCGTCCATTTGCTCCGCCCAAACGCCATGCCCGCCCAGACCGCCCCGACCGTCATTTCAGCCGCCCGCCGGCTTCTCGCCCCGCTTCTCGCCTCCGCCGCCCTCGTTCTCGCGGGGTGCGCAGCGACGACCTCGAACCGCGCGCCGGCCGATGACGCCTCCACGGCCGCCGCCGAAGCCTCCGCGCCCGCCGTGCACGAGACCGTCCGGACCACCCGGAGCGTCCGCCTGCAGTCGGCGGGCTACCGCGCCCGCATCGAGGAGGTGGTCGCACGCATGCGCGCCGCCTGCGTGGCCGACGACTATCAGCCCTACTTCAGGAAGACCGCCTGCCTGCCGGGCGGCATCACCGAGGAGATGCTCGCCGACCGCACGCGCATCACGGCCGCGCAGAAGCGCGCCGCCCAAAAAGTCTTCGCCCTGACGCACGCCCTCAACGAGGAGACGCGCCGCATCATGATCGAGTCGGGCACGCCCGAGGAGCGCGCCCGGGCGCTCGCCTCCCAGTCCGAGCGCGACCCGCTCATCTCGGCGCTTCAGGAGGACCTGCTCGCCGGGCGCATCACCTGGGGCACCTACAACGCACGCAGGCTCGAACTCCACCACGCCGCGTCCGGGCGCTGAGCCTTCGCTCCCGGGCCGGGCGTTTCTACTTTCGGCCCGCCTCCTGTAGAATGGCCGCTCGCACGAAGTTGCGCGAGTGGCGAAATTGGTAGACGCACCAGGTTTAGGTCCTGACGCCCCTACGGCGTGCCGGTTCGAGTCCGGCCTCGCGCACCAGACAAACAAGAGGTCGGAGCGGATTTGATTCCCGCTCCGGCCTCTTCCTTTAGGTGCCGGTCACTTCAGACCTTGAGCCGTCACTTCGACTCCTGAGAGAGGGCCTTTTCAACCGAGAACGGCCAGGCCTGGTAGCCCGTGCAGTTCTTGAGCTGAATTTCGACGGAGGGCTCCTTCGCACCCCACTTGAACTCCTCGATGAAGGGGTTCGGGGCCGAGGTGAAGGCACCGCTCGCGAGGTCAAAGTTCGCGCCGGCCGTGGCCGAGTAGACGAAGATCGAGTTCTTGTCGGGCTGGTACTCGGTGAGCGACGTCACCGGGCTGTACCACCCGTGGCCGCGCTCCTTGCCGTACTCCCAGACCTGTTCGACGGTCATCTTCTTCTGGTCGATTCTGTAGACCACCGAGCGCGAGTACTTCATCTCGGGCAGCGCGGGCTGCTCCATGCCGCGCGAGTCGCCGTTGTCGAAGGCCGAGACGAAGATCACGTCGCCCTTGCTCTTCTCGTCGATCTTGAAGGCGGTGTGCTGTGTCCACGTCCAGTCGAAGTCGCCCTCGCACCTGCTGCCCTCGCACTTGATCTTCTGGCCCTTGGCATCCACCGGAGTGAGGACCTTTTCGGCCCAGCCCTTCTTCCAGCCTTCAGGCGAGGAGAGGATCCACTTCACCTTCTTGTCGCGGCCGATCTTGATGATCGCGGACTGGTGGCGAGAGCTGATGATGATCGAGTCGTCCTCGGGGTCGTAGTCCACGGAGTTGACGTGCGCCCAGTTGCGGCCCGGGCCCGTGCCCACGATGTCGCCGAAGCGGTCGGAGGCGTCGAGCTTCGCGATCTCCTCGTGCGAGAGGGTCTTGCCGGCCTGATTGGCGTCGATGTTGAGGCACACCGCCCCCTGGTCGAGCACCTTCATCACGTTGTCGCGGTACGGGTCGAGGATTTCGGCGAGGCGCCATTCATCGACGACGTTGCCGTTCTGGTCCACTTCGGCGATCACGTCGCGCACCGTGCGCACGTTCTTGCCGTCGGCGCGCTTCCAGTTCGAGCTCGCCACGCGCAGGAAGTAGTGTCCGTTCTGCGCGTCGTCCATCGAGTGCGAGAAGTCGCCGTAGCGCAGCGGCAGCCGGCGGTTGAAGACCTCGCGGCCGAGGATGTCGTACTTCACGTAGCGCTGACCGAAGCCCCAGGTGAGGAGGCCGTCGTTGTTCTGCTTGAAGCCCATCATCACGCCCGCGGAGTAGAGCGAGTTGAGGTCGTAGATCGGGTTGGCGAACATGTACCAGCGCACTTCGCCCTTGGTGTCGATCACGGTGTTCTGCGGCCAGAAGTTCCACTCGAGGGCGCCGCCGGTGGGGTTGTTCCAGACGGCGCGCGTGCCGATGCCCGATTTCTGGGCGATGTTGTTCACGAAGTACAGACGGTCGGAGAAGTCCGCGTCCACCTTCTTCACGTCGACGCCGAAGGGCATCGCGCGCTCCATCTTGTTGCCGGCGGGCTCAAAGTAGACGGGCGGCGCATAGAGCTTGTATTCGTCGGTGAACTTCTCGTGCTTGCCCGTCGTGTCGATGCGGGTGTAGTCCACGCGGATGGTGTTCATGTAGTCCGCGTAAAGGCCGAACACCGGGATGCCCCCGTGAGTGAGGAGCTGGGTGCGCGAGACCTTGTAGTCGATCGCCTGGCCGCCCTGCTTCGGGACGATGTGGACCGTCACGTCGGCGAGCGTGTAGCCGCCGTCGCGGATCACGGCGGTGAGCGGCGCGATGCCGTAGGGATTTCCCATCACTTCGCCGATGTGGCCCTGGACCTCGTAGTCCACCTTCGCGCCCGAGGCGCCGCCGATGGCCATGGCGGCGGCAGGTATGGCGGCGGCAACGGCGACCGCAATCCACTTCATCTTCATAACTCATGCTCCTTTCCGGGCGGTCCCCGTCTTTGCGGCGGCGCCCGTTGATGGTCCGCCACCCATTGCTCCGGGCGGCGGAATGAAGTCAGTATGAAGAATTCACCTGAAAGGCGTAATCCGAGCCTCTCCCGGGGTACGTTGCAGTTCCCGTCGTTCGCTTTTGCGGAAATCGGAAAATACTTCAGAACCGACCTTCAATCTTCGACAATCGGCACGGCCGCGACGTCGGCATAAGGCTCCTTCGCGCTAGCGAAGACCGAGCGCACCCAGACGGAGGCGGGATCGCGGTCGAGCCGCTCGTGCCAGATGAGGCTCGGTCCGAAGACGGTGGCGCTCCGCGGCCGACCGAGGATCACGAGGTCGGGCATGAGGTCGACGAGCTTCGCCGCAAGCTGCAGCGGGAGCGCCCCCCAGAGGTTCGTGCGGCGCAGCGCCTGCGCGATCGGCAGGAAGTAGGGCGACCAGACCGCCACGTGGTCGGGCACCATCGGCGCGTCCGCCTCGCAGACCGCCCAGAGCTCGTTCGGGTCGTTCGAAGGCGCTGTCATCACGCGGACCTGCCGATAGGGCTCGAAGTCGGCGCGTACGAGCGGGCGCCTTCCATGCAGTTCGGCCAACGGATGGCTGCGGCGGCAGACGAAGACGAAGACGTCGTCTGCGAGCCTCAGGCTGCGGATGCGCTCGTCGGAGGGCACGAACGGATAGACGGCGAAGTCCGCCTCGCCCGCGGCGAGGACCTTGACGAAGTCCGCGCGGATCGGCCGGAAGTCCACGCCGATCCCGGGCGCCTTCTCAAAGAGCGCGGAGAGCGCGGGCGTGAGGAAGGTGAAGACCGCGTTGTCCACACAGAGGATGCGGAACGTGCGCCGCACCTCTGCGGGCCGGAAGACTTCGGGCTCGAAGAGCCGGGCGTAGCCCGCGGTGAGGGAGGCGACCTCGGGAAGAAGCTCCCGCGCCCGAGGCGTGGGCGTGAGGCCGCGGCTCGTGCGCACGAAGAGCTCGTCCTCGAGCAGGCCGCGGAGCTTCGCGAGCATGCGGCTCGCGCCGCCGATCGACATGCCGCACTCGCGCGCCGCCCGCGTGAGCGAACCCGTGCGGAAGACCGCCGAAAAGAGAAAGAGCGCGTCGGTGTCAATGTTGGGTCGGTGCATGATCGCTGGTCTCCTTCTCATGCTTTCCGTCGAAAAGCAGAAGGCGGCGCCCGGATGATGGAACGCCGCCTTCAGATGGCGGGACTTCAGAGCGGATCCACCCGAAGTCCGCCGGCTTCACGCTTGCGGAAGCTTAGTGCTTACCGCCGCAGCCGCAGCCTTCCTTCTTCTCTTCGGCGTGCTCGTGCGCATGGTCATGACCGCAGCAGCATTCGCCGTCCTTGTGCTCGTGGTGGTGGCCGCCACAGCCGCACTCTTCGTGCTCGTGGTGGTGGTCGTGGCCGCAGCAGCACTCGCCCTCGTCGTGGTCGTGATGGTGGTGGCCGCCGCACCCGCACCCTTCGTGCTCGTGGTGGTGGTCATGACCGCAGCAGCATTCGCCGTCCTCATGGTGGTGATGATGGTGATGGTGGCCGCAGCCGCAGGAATCGTCGTCGTGACAGCCGCAGCCGCACCCGCCGCCATGGACTTCACGGAACTGGATCGGGTCGAAGGGCGACTCGGCCTCGGTCACCTGCAGGCCGACCATCTCGAGCATCTTGGCGAGGTTCGGCAGCGGCAGGACCGCGAAGCCTTCCTCGATCTGGGCGATGCGCACGCCGCGGTTGATGAGGGCGCCGGCGGCTTCGCGCAGCACGTTGAGGTCGCCCGTGACGTGAAGGACCTTCTCAACGGCCGGACGGACGGCCCAGAAGGCGCCCTTGTCGTCGAGGAACACATCGTTCACTTCGACGGCGCGGAGCTGTTCGGCCGGAACGGCGAGCGTCACGTCGCCTTCGGGCGTGTGGATCGTTGCGGGGAGCTCGGCGCGTTCGGCCGAGGTGAGCGGCAGCGCGTGGGCGCGGTCGAGGACGGTCTGAGCCGGAGCAGCCTCGGCGGGCAGAAGCTTCGTAAGCGTGGTCATGGTGCGTGAATCCTGATGAATCAGGGCCCGCTGCGGTGCGAACGGCCGCGGCGGACCCGAGCTGATGAAAACTTTTCTATTTTAAGGACTCGGGGCCGGGGCGCCCTACTCATTTGGAGCAAGAGGTTTCCTCAGGCCCTGTGCGCGGCGCGCGCCTCAGGGAAAGAGCGCCGCGAGCGCGTCGGAGAGCCGGTCCACGGCGACAACTTCGAGCCCCTCGACGGGCTGCTTCGGGGCGTTGGCGCGTGGAATGAGGGCTTTGGAGAATCCAAGCTTCGCCGCCTCCCTCAGGCGCTCCTGCCCGCGGGGCGCGGGGCGAATTTCGCCCGCCAGGCCCACTTCGCCGAAAACGACCAACCCGCGCTCGAGCGGGCGGTCGCGCCACGAGGAGCAGATCGCGGCGAGGACCGCGAGGTCCACCGCCGTCTCGGAGATCTTCACGCCGCCCACGGCGTTGATGAAGACGTCCTGATCAAAGAGCGCGACCCCGGCGTGGCGGTGCAGGACCGCGAGGAGCATCGCGAGGCGCTGATTGTCCACGCCGACGGCGAGCCGCCGCGGTGCGGGCGAATGGGTTTCGTCCACGAGCGCCTGAATTTCGACGAGTAGCGGCCGCGTGCCCTCCTGGGTGACGAGCACCGCGGACCCGGGGATGTTCGACTTGTATTCTGAGAGGAAGATCGCTGAGGGGTTGGTGACGCCCCTGAGCCCGTGGTCCGTCATCGCGAAGACGCCCAGTTCATTCACCGCGCCGAAGCGGTTCTTGAAGGCGCGCACGAGGCGGAAGTTCGAATGGGTGTCGCCCTCGAAGTAGAGCACCGTGTCGACGATGTGCTCGAGGATGCGCGGGCCCGCGAGGGCGCCGTCCTTCGTGACGTGCCCGACGAAGAAGAGCGTCGAGCCCGAGGTCTTCGCGATGCGCGTAAGGCGCGCGGCGCACTCCCTCACCTGAGACACCGACCCCGGGGCGCTCTCGAGCGCCGCGGAGAAGAGCGTCTGAATGGAGTCGATCACGACGAATTCGGGGCGCTTCTCGCGGATCACCGCCTCGATGTGCTCGAGCTCGATTTCGCTCATGAGCTGCAGGCCCGCAAGCGGGAGCTGCAGGCGCTGGGCGCGCAGCGCAATCTGCGACGCGCTCTCCTCGCCCGAGACGTAGACACACTTGAGGCCGCCCGCGACGAGCCGCGCCATCACCTGCAGGAGCAGCGTGGACTTGCCGATCCCGGGGTCGCCGCCGATCAGAGAGACGCCGCCCTTCACGAGCCCCCCGCCCATCACGCGGTCGAATTCCGAGAGCCCGGTTGCGACGCGCGGCGCCTCCTCGGCCGAGACGTCGGCGAGGTCCTGGAGCGCCCCGGTGGTGTCCACGAAGCCGCGGCCCGCGCGAGCGTCCGAACCGTAGCGCGACTGCGTCGCGGTCGGAACCTTGAACTCCTGGAGCGTGTTCCAGGCGCGGCAGTGCGGGCACTGACCCTGCCACTTCACCGTCGTACCGCCGCACTCGGAGCAGACGAATTCGACGCGGTCGCGCTTGGCCATCAATCCGCCTCCTCGGAGAGGACGATCGGCACGCGGCGCGCGAGGGCGCAGATGAGTTCGTAGCCGATCGTGCCGCAGCAGGCGGCGACGCGGTTGACGGGCAGATGCCGCCCCCAGAGCTCGACGCGGCTGCCGAGCTTCGCGGCCGGCACGTCCGTGACGTCGATTTCGAGCATGTCCATCGAAACCGCGCCCGCAAGCGGCGCGGTCTGCCCCTCGACCCAGACGGGCGAGCCGTCGGGCATCGAGCGGGGGTAGCCGTCGGCGTAGCCGCAGGCGACGACCGCGATGCGCGAGGGGCGCTTTGCGGTCCAGCGCGAGCCGTAGCCCACGGACTCGCCCGCGGGAATCTCCTGGATCGCGATGATCTTCGCCGTGAGAGTCATCGCCGGGATGATGCCGAGCTCTTCTGAGGAAACGTGGGCGTCGGGCGAAACGCCGTAGAGCGCGACGCCCGCGCGCACCGCCTCGCCTCCGACCTCGGGGTGAAAGAGGATCGCGGCGGAATTGGCCATGCAGGCCGCGGCCGCGCCGCGCGCGAGCCGCCCCATGCGCGAGAGCTGGCGCTCCACGGAAACGGGCGACTCGGGGCTGTAGGTGGGCTCGGCGTTCGCGAAGTGCGTCACCACGTCCATCACGCGCACGCCGGGAATGGCGGTGAGCTGGTCGTAGACGGTGTTCACCTCGACGGGAAGGAACCCGAGGCGGTTCATGCCGGAATTGACCTTGATGTGGCAGCGCACGTCCTTCACGCCGTGCTTCCTCAAAAGCTCGATCTGCCAGGGCGAGTGAATCACCGTCTCGACCTTGAGCTCCTGCATGGGCTCGATGTCCGATTCGTCGAAGAAGCCTTCGAGAAGCAGCAGGCGCTTGGCCCAGCGGCAGCGGCGTGCGAGCTCCGCGTCCGAGAGGTCGATGAGCGCGAGGCCGTCGGCGTCGGCGAAGGCCGTGACGGCGTTTTCCAGCCCGTGGCCGTAGGCGTTCGCCTTCACGACCGCCCAGACGGCGCGGCCCGCGGCCTTTTGACGCATCACGCCGAGATTGTGGCGCAGGGCATTGAGATCGATTTCAGCAAATATGGGACGCGGCATGGGCCGACTCGGCTCCGTGAATGGGTTGAGGAAGGGGGTGCGGCGAACGGCAGGGGTCCGCGCGCGGCCGAAGAGATGAATTTTCGCACCTTGCGGGCTTGCGGATGGCCGCGCCGTCTGCAACGGTCTGTATCCTGCCGAAGACGTAGTCCGAAGGGCTGCGGCGGGACCTCAGGAGCGGCTCGGCGCCGGTTTGATAGACTTCCGGCCGGAATTCGAACGTCTTCCGGCCGCACTCCCCGTGCGGCCTTCCCCACAACAACGACGGACTTTGTCTTCTGATGCATCGCGGCTTCTACACCATCATGGCGGCGCAGTTTTTGTCCTCCATCGCGGACAACGCGCTTCTGATCGCGGCCATCGCGCTCCTCACGAGCCTCGGCGCCCCGGACTGGCAGACCCCGCTTCTGAAGCTCTTCTTCGTCGTGAGCTACGTGCTCCTCGCCGCCTGGGTGGGCATCTTCGCCGACTCGATGCCCAAGGGCCGGGTGATGTTCCTCACGAACGCCCTGAAGGCGCTCGGGTGCCTGCTGATGCTCTTCGGCGGCCATCCGCTCCTCGCCTACGCAATCGTCGGCATCGGGGCGGCCGCCTATTCGCCCGCGAAGTACGGCATCCTCACCGAACTCCTTCCGCCCGAGAAGCTCGTCATCGCAAACGGCTGGATCGAAGGCCTCACGGTGGGCTCGATCATCCTCGGCGTCGTCCTGGGCGGCGTGCTCATCAAGCCCGAAGTCGCGCAGCCGATCCTCAACGCCTTCTCGCTCGACGCGATCGGGCTCCACTCCTTCGCCGAAGGCGCGATCTTCGCGATCACCTTCGTCTACGTCGCCGCCTCGCTCGTCAACCTCGCGATTCCCGACACGGGCGCGCGCTATCCGAAGCAGAAGTTCGACCCCTACGACTCGATCCGCGGATTCCTCAAGTCCTGCACGCTCCTTTGGCACGACCGCCTCGGGCAGATCTCGCTCTGCGTGACGACGCTCTTCTGGGGCGCGGGCGCGGTGCTGCAGTTCCTCGTCCTCAAGTGGTGCGACCACGCGCTCGGCATGAACCTCTCCCAAGGCGCCGTGATGCAGGCGGTCGTGAGCCTCGGCATCGCCGTTGGCGCGGTGCTCGCCGCCGCCCGCGTGCCGCTCAAGGACTCTCTGAAGGTCCTCCCGATGGGGATCATCATGGGGTTCCTCGTCACCGCGATGGCCTTCTACACGCGCGACGCCGCGCCTGCGGGCGGCATCGCGCTCTTCGGGTTCGAGCTCTCCTGGGCGACCCTCATCGCCGCCGTCGGCATGATCGCCGTAGGCATCTGCGCGGGCTACTTCGTCGTGCCGATGAACGCCCTTCTGCAGCACCGCGGGCACGTCCTCATGAGCGCCGGACGCTCGATCGCCGTGCAGAACTTCAACGAGAACCTCTCGATCCTCACGATGTTGGGCGTCTACGCGCTCCTCATCAAGTTCGACCTCTCGGTCCCCGCGACGATGATCCTCTTCGGCGCCTTCGTGATGGTCTCGATGACCCTTGTGATCGTCAAGCACCTGCGCAACCAGAAGGAGTTCGACAGCACGCACCTGATCGGCGAAGAGAAACGCCACTGATCCCGTCGGCGCACCGTCCGAGAAAACGCCCCGCAGCCGGAAAAAACGGCGCGGGGCGTTTTGCTTGTGGTGCGGCTCGGAGCGGCGGACCCGGCTGATCAGGCCTCCGCGATCCGCCGCACGCCCGGGCCCGTGAGGTCGGAGGCCCCGGAGACGCCGCGCGGGTGCACCTCGATCCGCACGGGGATGCGTTCGCGCACGGGACCGACGTGGCTGATGAGGCCGATCAGTTTTCCCGAGCTCTGCTGGAGCATCTCGAGCGCGGTGAGGGCCCGCTCGAGCGACTGCGGGTCGAGGGACCCGAAGCCTTCATCAAGAAAGAGCGTATCGACCCGCATGCGCTTCGTGCTGATCCGCGAGAGGGCGAGCGCGAGCGCGAGCGACACCATGAAGGTTTCGCCCCCCGAGAGGTTGAAGGACGTGCGCTCAATCCCGGCCATCAGCTGGTCGCGCACGGCGAGGTCGAGCCCTTCGTCGCCCGACGCGATGAGTTCGTACCGGCTCCCCATCTGACCGAGGACGGCGTTCGCCTGCTCGAGCAGAAGCGCAAAGGTGAGGCGCTGCGCGGCCTTCCGGAAGCGCTTGCCGTCGGCCGAACCGATCAGGGCCGAGAGCCGCCCCCAACGGTCGGCGGCGATGCGCCGGCGCTCGAGCTCGACCCGGGCCTCGGCGGACTGCCGGCGGCGCTCGTCGTCGGCCTCTCGGCGGGCGGCGAGCGCGCCCTTTCTTTCGGCCGCCGCGTCCGCTTCGGCACGGGCTTTTTGAGCGGCCGCATCGAGCTCCTCCACGGGCGCGTCGCGCCGCGGAGCTTCGAGAAGCTTCGCGAGAACGCCCGCCGTGCCCTCCACCTCGCGCTCGGCCGCGGCAAGCGCCCTTTCATGCGCGCTGAGGCGGCTGCGGCCTGAAGCGATGAATTCCGCGGGGCGTTCAGCCGCGAGCACCTCGTCCTCACTCGAAAACCCTGCGGCGGCGAGGAGCGCCGTGAAGGCCTCAGCCGCGTCGGTCATGCGGCGGGCGAAGTCGTCCGCAGCCTTCTTCTCCGCCTCGGCCTTGGCGGCGTGGGACTCCTTCGCCTTGGCGAACTCCGCCGCACCTGCATCCGCCTGCCGGCGCAGGAGCGCCGCGGCCTCGAGCGCCCGGTCGAGCGTCGCGCGTTCGCTCTTCGCGTCGCGGGCGCCCCATTCGCGGGCGCGCTCGCTGCGGGCTTCGGCGAGCGCCGTCATCGCGGCCTTGTCCTTCTCCTTGGCGCGCCGGGCGGATTCGTCGGCGGCCGCAAGGGCGGTCTTCGCGGCCTCCATGCGGGCGCGCAGCCCCTCGAGCGCCTTCTCCGACTTCTGAATCTCGAGCACCGCCGCGACGCGCTTGTCCGCACGCGCCCTCAGGTCCGTGAGCAGATCGAGGAGTTCGGCGTCGGTCCCGGGCGCGGCGCCCTCCGGAACGAAGGGCGCGACGGCGTCGATGAGCGCGCGGCGCGCCTCGTTCCATTCGCCTTCGAGCTGCACGCTCTGCTTCTTCGCCCGCTGCCAGAGGCCGCGCTGGGTGTTGAGCCGCCCCTCCGCGTCCGCGGCGGCGGTGCGCTTCCCGCCCGCATTGCGCTCGGCCGCGGTGAGCGCGCGGTTTGCGTCGTCCAAGGCCTTCGCCGCGCGGCCCGCGGAGACGGACCACGCTTCAACCTCTCCGAGGGCGCTGCGGAAGCGCTCGAGGAGCGCCGCGTCCACCGTCCCATGGAGCTCCGCGTAGAGGCCCTTCAGGCGATCGACCCGGGCCGTGAGGCGTGCGGCCGCAGACTGCGCCCCCGCGCCCGTTTCGCCCGCAAGCGCCTGCAGGCACTCGAGGCATTCAAGGAGCCACTCAGCCGCCCAGAGGCGGCCGGCGAGTTCGCGCGTCTGCGCGATCTGCCGCTCGACCGAAGTCCCCGCGGCGGCGATTTTCTGCGCGCGCTCGGCCTGCGCCTGCGCGCTCTCGGCGGCGGCACGCGCCTTCTCTGCGGCGTCGAGCTCCTGATCGGCCTTCGCTTTGGTGGCCTTCAGGGCGGCGCCGTCCTTCTCCACGACGGCCACCTCACGGACGGCGGCCGCGGCGTTCCGCGCGCCTCATCTGGCGCGCGAGCTCCTCCAAGGCCGCGATCCGTTCGGGCAGCGCCTCATCGCCCGCGTGCGCGGCGAGCTCGGACTTCCGGGCGGCGAGCGCCGCGCCGGCGTCGGCCGCGGTCTTCTCGGCGCGCGCGAGCTCAGCCCCGCGCCTGCGCCCTTCCTCTTCGGCCTGACGACGGGCGTCGGCCGCCATCTTCGCCGAGGCGGCGAGCACCTCGATGCGGCGGTCGGCGGCCTCCATCTTCTCGAACTCAGGGAGCGCCGCGGTGCGCTGCGCGCGGGCGGCCTCTTCGGCGGCGGCCGCTTCGAGGGCGTTCTTCTCCGCGGCCGCGAGCTTTTCGCCCGCAGCCTTCGCGGCGGCCTCCTCGAGGGCGCAGACGGTGCGGTGCTTCGCCTCGTCGTCGCGCGCGACGTCGCGCTCCCTGCGTTTCTGCGCGGGAGCGGCCGCCTTGACGGCACGGTCGACTTCGAGCCGCAGGCGCTCGACCATCGGCGCCTCCTTCTTCACTTCGTCGAGGCCGCGCCTCGCGCGTTCGTCGCGCCCGCGCGCCTCGAGGACGTTCTTCATCCACGCGAGGTCGGCTTCGGCCTCGGTGCGGGCGCGCTGCGCCTCGGCCGCAGCGGCGTCGGCGGCCTGCGCTTCCTTGTCGAGCGCCGCGCGCTCCTCTTCGGTGAGGGGCGCCGCGCTCTCGAGCTGCGCGACGAGGCGTTCAACCGCAGCGCGCTCGGCGCCTGCGCGTTCGTAGACCATCCGCCCGATCCGGGCGTAGATCCCCGTGCCGGTGATGTTCTCGAGAATCTGCGCGCGCTCGTCGCCCTTGGCGCGCAGCAGCTCCGCAAAGGCGCCCTGCGCGAGGAGGGCGCTCCGCGTGAAGGCGTTGAAGTCGAGCCCGAGAAGGCGCTTCATCTCCGACTCCCAGGCGGTCTTCTTGGTGGCGACGACTTCGCCTTCGGCCGCCTGCGCGTCGGGAAGGCGCGCGAGCTCCACCTCCTCGACGAGCGTGCCGCGCCCCTTGTTGCGGTACCGGCTCGACCAGGTCGAGCGCCAGAAGACGCCGCGGCACTCGAAGAGCGCCGTCGCGGAGCACCGCGTCGAGTTCTTCGTCATCACCATGCACGTGCCGTCGGTCTTCTTCGCCGTCGTGGTGCGCGCCCGCATGCGGGGCGTCTCACCGAAGAGCGCGAGCGTCACCGCGTCGAGGATCGACGTCTTGCCGCTCCCCGTCGGCCCCGTAATCGCGAAGATCCCCGAGCTGCGGTACGCGGCGTCCGTGAAGTCGATTTCGTGAACGCCCTTGAGGGAGTTGATGTTTTCAATTCTGAGTTTCAAAAGGCGCATTTCCTCACTCCTGCTTCCCGTCGGCCTTTTGGGCGATGTCGGCGCGCGCCGTCTCGGCGGCGGCCGCATCCTCGCGCTCGGCGGCGCGCGCGGCTTCGAGGATTTCTGCGTAGAGGCCGCCCAACTCCTCCTTCGCGGGCTCGTCCGTCCCCGCGTCTGCAAGGACCGAGTCGAAGACCCCTTCGGGCGTGATGTCGTCGAGGCTCCCCACCGGAGTCTCCGAACCTGCGCCGGAATGCCTCACGGCGCACCGCACGGCCGAGAGCCGCACGCCGGCGCGCCCCGCGGCCGTGTTGAGCGCCTCGACGAGCGCCCCCGCATCCGTCACCGCACCCGTGTAGGTCACTTCGGCGACCGCCCCGGGCGCTTCGGCGCCGAGCCGGTCGAGCGCGGCCTCGAGCTCCTCCAAAGTGCCCGAAAGGGCGGCGAGGCGCCGCGGCTGCGGCACTTCGATCGACTGCTCCTCAACCCTGCCGTCCGGGTGCACGGTCACCTCGACCACCTGGTGGGAGTCCCCCGCGTCGCCGACGTTGAGCGCCAAGGGCGAGCCGCAGTAGCGCACCGGAATCACCGCCTTCACGCGCTGCGCCTTGTGGATGTGCCCGAGGGCGACGTAGGCCCAGCCGCTCCCGAAGACCGAGGCCGAAACGTTCCTCAGCGACCCGACGTAGACGCCGCCGTCGGAGGCTGCACCCGCCGCATCCGCGGCGGCGGCGGCGCCCTCGCGGGCGGGTTCGGGCCCCACCTTGGAGCCCGTCACGAAGAGGTGCCCCATGGCGACGAGCGGCACGCCCGGACCGCAGAGCTCGACGAGGCGCCGGCGGGCGGCCTCGTAGTGCTCGGCGACCCCGCGCCCCCAGGCGGCGGCGCGCTCCTGCGCGCCCTCGTCGGCGCGGGAACTGCGCACGTCACCCTCACGCAGATAGGGCACGGCCGCGACGCCGAGGACCGGAGCGCCCGCGGCGTCCTTCAGGACGAAGCACTCCTCCTCGGTGCGACTCCCGGCGACGAAGGCGCCGAGGGCCTCGAGCACCGGACGCGCCGCGCGCAGGAAGTACTGCGAGTCGTGGTTGCCCGCCGTCACGACCACCTGCTTCACGCCCGTCTGCGCAGCGCGCGCGAGGAAGTCGTAGTAGAGGCGCTGCGCCTCAGCCGAAGGCATCGTCGTGTCGAAGACGTCGCCCGAGAGCAGCACCAGGTCCGGACGGCGCTCGGCCATCAGGCCGAGGAGCCAGTTGAGGAACGCGGCGTAGTCCTCCCGCCGGTCGATGTCGGCGATCGGACGGCCGAGGTGCCAGTCGGAGGTGTGGAGGATGCGGATGGGGTCGGGCATTGCACTTCAGTCCAGCGGGTTCACGGGAAGGTGCAGTTTAGCCCGGGAATGCGCCGCTTTCAGACGCTTCCGATCCGGCTCATCTGATAGAGGCTGGCTATGGATAAAGACTGCTTCGAGGGGCCCGGAGCGTCATTCAGGGCGTCTCAGAGGAATGATCGGCAGGCGCAATCAGCCGCGCTGCGGCGCCGCGCCCGTCTTGCGGGCGAGCTCGACCGCGCGGTGGGCCTTCGCCTCCTGCGCGGCCGACGTCCCGGCGATGCGGCCGAAGACGAGCGCGTCGATGAGGCCGAGGTTGTCGAGGCGCTGCCGGCCCCAAATGCCGCCCGCGGTTTCGCCCGCGGCGAAGAGTCCCGGAATCGGGCTCCCGCGGCGGTTGAGGGCGCGCGCCTGCGTGTCGATGCGGATGCCGCCGGGCGTGCTGTGGTAGGCCGGGCGCACTTTGATCGAGTAGAAGGGGGCGTCCACGAAGGGAACAGACGGCAGCGACCTCGGGTACGCCGCCCCGTCGGTGCAGCGCGTGCGGCGGCACGCGTCGAAGGTGTAGTAGAGCGCGTCCTCGTCGACGCCGATCGAGCGGGCGAGTTCGAGGATCGTTGGGTCTGCGCGCATCGCCAGGGGCGAAAGAAGGTCGCTCTGGAGCCGCCGCGCGAGCGTGATGGTCGAGTCCGCGACCAGCCACGCGCAGGCGTCCTTCTGCTCGAGGATGGCGTTCGAGACCACCTCCGACGCGGCGAGTTCGTTCACGAACCGGCGCCCCTCGCGGTTGATGAGGACGGCGCCGCTGCGGCGGAGCGCCATCGGCACGATCACGCCCGAGAGCGCCTCGGTCGTGGGCTGCAGCACCACCGCATCAAGGTCGCAGAAGGCCGCGCCCATGCCGTCGGCAAGCCGCAGACCGTCGCCCGTGGCGGAGGCCGTGTTGGTGGTCATGAGGCGTGCGGGCGCATCGGGGCAGAGGCGGTTCACCGCCTCGAGGCTCCCGGCGAAGCCGCCCGTGGCGATCACCACCGCACCAGCATCGACGCAGGCGCAGCGGCCGAACCCGTCCTTCGCGTGGACCTGCAGTCGCCCGGCGTCAAGCCCCCCGGTGATGTTCTCCGCGCGCGTGCGGGTGATCACGGGGATGCCCAACTGCTCGACGCGGTAGAGAAGCGGGCGCATCACTTCGCTGCCCAAGGGCTCGCCCGAGGGCGGCCGGTACTCCCAGACGTGACGGTAGCCCCAGCGCGCCTCACGTCGCGGCAGATCGCAACCGATCGCCATCAACCATTCGAGCGTGTCGTCCGAGCGGTCCACAAGGAGGCGCTCGAGTTCGGGGCGACCCGTGCGGCCGCGCTCGAGCATCTCTTCGAGGAGCTTCGCGCGGTCGGCGCGGATCTCCTGCGCCTCGACGCGGCTCTTCGCGCTCTTGACGTCCTCGAGCGAGGAGACCGCCTCGTCGGCCAAGAGCGTGTTGCCGCCCACGAGCGGCATCTTTTCGAGAACGAGCACGCACGCGCCCGCCTCGTGGGCGCTGATCGCGGCGGCAAGCCCCGCGCCGCCCGCTCCGATCACGCAGACGTCGCAGGTGATCACCCCTTCCTTGTGGGGCGCGGTACAGCCGGCCGCGTCCATGCCCCAGGCGCGGGAGAGCGCCCCGGAAAGCCCCCCGAAGAGGAGGCCCGAGCAACCGGCGAAACCGGCCTTCTGGAGAAAAGTGCGGCGCGACGAGTTGTGCGGCATGACGAAGATGCTCTTCGGGGGGGGAGCGACCGCCCCTAAAAAAGGCGGGCGGGCGTTCTCCAAAAAGAAGGGGATTACGAGCGGGGCATTCTACTCAGAGGGAAAACCCTGATCCACGAAACAATGATAGCAAAGGCGCTGCGCAAGAACGATTCCGGACGACAGCGCGCCCCCTGCGGCACCGGCCGCCGCCTCCCCCGCCCTGCAGGAGAAGCCGCGGCGACAAACGACTTCAATGGCCGATGCGCCGGACCTGCGCCGCCCCGCGGCCTCCGGCCCGTTTTGGAAGTGACGATTTATTGATTTATGTCAATTGTGTAAGCCTGTCATTGAGATTCGTCAAAGCCTTTCGCTATTCATTGCCGGAATAGCGTCCATGCATGAAGGAATCGGAGGAGAGCAGGTAGTAGGACGGCTTCACTACCCTTCCATGGGTATTTTTCCCTCCGCAGTTGGTCGGGCGGAATCCCGCCCCTCCCTAGTCCTTCGACGCGTCTACTCCTTCGTGCGGCGGATTTTCTCGCCTTCTGCACCTCGAGAGAATCCACTCCATCGGAGCGTCCGACGAGCCGCTCGCGGGCCCCATGGGCGGCTTCTCAGACGATTCCGAATTCTTTTAGTCAGACCCCCTCCGGTTTTCTTCTCCCCGCCCCCTCCCTCAGCGCTCAGCGGGCCCCTGGAGCAGACCGGAAAAGCACACTCCAACAAAGGAGGACTCATGGAAGTCACCCGCAGAAGTTTCCTGAAGCGCGGCCTCTTGTTCGGCGCCGCTCCCGCGGCCGCCCAGCTCGCGAGCACCGCAGCCTCGGCCGCGCCCGCCGCGAAGAAGCCCTTCAAGCTCGCCAACGTCCAGGAAGCCTTCAACATCTGCTGCTACTGCTCGGGCGGCTGCGGCACGATCGTTTCGGCCCGCAACGGCGAACTCATCAACATCGAAGGCGACCCGGACCATCCGGTCAACCTCGGCGGCCTCTGCCCGAAGGGCGCCGCGCTCTGGGGCCTGAGCAACATCGTCACGCCCGAGCGCAAGGCCGCGCTCAACCCCGGCCGCGTGCTCCATCCGATGGTGCGCCGTCCCGGCTCCAAGGGCTGGGAGCGCATCAGCTGGGATGAGGCGATCGAGGCGATCGCCCGCCGCGTGAAGAAGACCCGCGACGAGACCTTCAAGAAGGAGGAGGACGGCTACACCGTCAACCGCACCGAAGGCTTCGCGGTCCTCGGCGGCTCCCAGATCAACAACGAAGAGTGCTGGCTGCTGCAGAAGTTCACCCGCGCCCTGGGCTCGATCGCGATCGACAACCAGACGCGCGTGTGCCACTCCTCGACCGTCTCGGGTCTCGCGCCCTCGTTCGGCCGCGGCTCCATGACCTCGCACTGGTGCGACTTCGCCAACTCCGACGTCATCCTTTCGTGCGGCGCGAACAACGTCGAGAACCATCCGCTTTCCTCGCGCTGGGTGCAGCGTGCGCAGGACAAGGGCGCGACCTGGATCGTCGTCGACCCGCGCTTCACGCGCTCGGCGAAGAACGCCGATCTCTACAGCCCGATCCGTCCGGGCACGGACATCGCCTTCTACGGCGGTCTGATCAACTTCATCCTCTCGAACAAGCTCTACCAGAAGGAATACGTTCTGCACTACACGAACGCCGCCTGCCTTCTGCGCGAGGACTATTCCTACGATCCAGCGACGGGCCTCTTCTCCGGCTGGGACCCGAAGACGAAGAAGTACTCCGACGAGACCTGGGGCTACGACATCGACCACTTCGAGAAGTGGGACACCTCGCCCGGCGGCGAATACGCCTGGGTGAACAAGCCCGGCACGCCGAAGTTCGAGCCGCCCGAGCTCGAAGTCCTCAAGCGCGACATGACGCTTGAGAACCCGCGCTGCGTCCTCAATGTGATGGCCCGCCACTACGCCCGCTACACGCCCGAACTCGTGAGCCGCGTCACCGGCATGGACATCGAGGTGATGAAGAAGATCTGGGACGTCTACGCCTCGACCGGCAAGCCCGACAAGGCGGGCTCGATCCTCTACGCCCTCGGCCAGACGCAGCACACCTACGGCTCGCAGAACTGCCGCGCGATGTGCATAGTGCAGCTCCTCCTCGGCAACGTCGGCGTTCCGGGCGGCGGCATCAACGCGCTGCGCGGCGAACCGAACGTGCAGGGCGCGACCGACGTCGCCTGCACGGTGCCCGACCTCCCGGGCTACCTCAAGTGGCCTGCGGTCCCGAAGCACAAGACCCTTGCGGACTACTGCCACAAGGAGGCCTATGCGGCCGGCTACTACTCGAACAAGCCGAAGTTCATCGTCTCGTTCCTCAAGGAGTTCTTCGGCAAGAACGCCACGGTCGAGAACGACTACGGCTACGACATGCTCCCGAAGATCGGCCCGCGTCTCCCGGCCTCGGCCTGGACCACGATCGGCACCTTCCACATGATGCGCGACGGCAAGATGAAGGGCTACTTCGCCTGGGGCATGAACCCGGCGCACTCGACCCCGAACGCGAAGTTCGCGCGCGAGGCGATGTCCAAGCTCGACTGGATGGTCTGCGCGGACTGGTTCGTGACCGAAACCGCTTCCTTCTGGAAGGCCCCGGACATGAAGCCCGAGGAGATCAAGACCGAGGTCTTCTTTCTCCCGGCCGCCCTCATCTACGAAAAGATCGGCTCGATCTCCAACTCCGGCCGCTGGGTGCAGTGGCGCCAACAGGGCATCCTCCCGCCGGGCGAATGCAAGAGCGACTTCGAGATCATCGAGCTCCTCTTCGCGAAGATCCGCGAGCTCTATGAGAAGGAGGGCGGCGTCTATCCGGACCCGATCCTCAAGGCCAACATGGACTACAAGATCGACGGCAAGTACGACCTGCGCGCCGTGTGCTGGGCGATCAACGGCTACACCGTCGCCGACGGCAGACTGCTGCCGGGTTACGCGAAGCTGGGCGCCGACGGCACGACCGCCTGCGGCATGTGGATCTACTCGGGCTACTACAACAACGAAGCCGCGAAGCTCGATCCGATGAAGCAGCCGCTCGCGCGCCGCTCCAAGAGCGACCCCACGGGCCTCGGCCTCTTCCCGGGCTGGAGCTTTGCGTGGCCGGCGAACCGCCGCGTCCTCTACAACCGCGCCTCGGCCGACCCGCAGGGGCGTCCCTGGAACCCCGACAAGGTCTTCGTCGAGTGGAAGGACGGCAAGTGGATCCAGAACGACGTGGGCGACTTCAACACCACCAAGGGCCCCGACGACAACGCCTTCTTCATGACGTGGGAGCAGAACGCGCGCCTCTTCGCCTACCCGATGGTGGACGGCCCGATGCCCGAACACTTCGAGCCATTTGAATCCCCGGTGAAGAACCTCTTCAACGGCGCCGACAAGAACCCCTGCGCGCTCTTCACGGACGATCCGTCCGCGAAGCGCGGCAAGAAGGAGGACTACCCGTACGTGGTCACGACCTACTCGGTCACCGAACACTGGCAGACGGGCACCCAGACGCGCAACATCCCGTGGTTGAACGAGCTCATTAGCTGCAACTTCATCGAACTCTCCGAGGAGCTTGCCGCCGAGAAGGGCATCAAGTCGGGCGACGTCGTGCGCGTGTGGAACAACCGCGGCTCGGTGAAGGTCCGCGCCATGGTGACGATCCGCGTCAAGCCGATGACGATCAACGGCCAGAAGCAGCACGTGGTCGGCATGCCGCACCACTTCTCGTGGGCCGGCACCTTCGCGACGGGCGACAACATCAACGACCTCACCCCGAACGTGGCCGATCCGAACAGCTTCATCCCCGAGTACAAGGCCTTCCTCGTGAACATCGAGAAGGCGGCGTAACCGCGCGACCCCAGGAGACAACCAAATGGCAAACAACAAAGAAGTCGCGATGCTCTTCGACGCCTCGCACTGCACCGGCTGCCGCGGCTGCCAGGTGGCGTGCAAGGAGTGGAACGAGCTTCCCGCGCGACTCGGACTCAATGCGAACCCCTTCACGGGCTCCTACCAGGGCCCCTTCGATCTGAACGGCGACACGCGCCTCGTGATGACGTTCGACGAGAAGCCCTCGGGCAACAAGTTCCACCCGATCAACTGGGCGATCGGCCGCCGCTCGTGCTACCACTGCACGGACGCGGGCTGCGTGGCCGCGTGCTCGTCGGGCGCTCTGCACAAGAACGAGAACGGCGTGGTGAGCTTCGACACTGAGAAGTGCAACGGCTGCACCTTCTGTCAGGCCGCCTGCCCCTTCGACGTGCCGCGCTTCCGTCCGATGGACGGCCGCATCGACAAGTGCACGCTCTGCCTCGACCGCATCGAGGAGGGCCGCAAGCCCGCCTGCGTGCACGCCTGCCAGCCCGAGGCGCTCTTCTTCGGCCCCCGCGAGGAGATGCTCAAGAAGGCCCACGAACGCGTCGCCTTCCTCAAGAAGAAGGGCTTCGACAAGGCCGAGGTCTACGGCGAAAACGAGTGCGGTGGTCTGCACATCATCCAGGTGCTCCAGTACGGCCGCGAGGCCTTCGGGCTCCCGGAGAACCCGCAGCCCAAGAAGGTTCTCAACGCCATCGACGTGGTGAAGCCCGTCACGGCTCTGGGCGCCGCCGCCGTCGTGGGCGCGCTCGCCGTGTCGTTCCTCGCGAACCTCGGCTACCGCAGGAAGGAAGTCTCGCTCGAAGAGGCGAAGGCTTCCTGGACCCCCGAGCAGCGCGCCAAGGCCGAGGCCGAAGCCGCCGCCGTCCGCGCCGCTCAGAAGAACGGCTCCGAAGCGCGTCACTGATCGAGGAGGAACAACATGACCCGCTACATCCAGCGTCACTCGCTTCTGACGCGCGTCACGCACGGCGTCGTCGCCATCACCTGCATCCTGCTTGCGGTGACCGGCCTCTTCGTCTTCTGGCCCGAACTCGGCGGCTCGATCATGGGCGGCAAGTTCACGTACGTCATGCGCATGCTGCACCGCGTGCTCGCGATCCCGTTCATCCTGATCCCGATCTTCGCGATGTTGAAGTCCCCCAAGGGCTGCATCCACATGTTCCGCGACGACATCTTCGGCAAGTGGGACAAGGACGACTACCTCTGGGCGATGAAGTTCCCGCTCTACCTCTTCTTCCCGTCGAAGATCCACATGCCGCCGCAGCACCACGTGAAGTCGGCGCAGCGCTTGGCTGACGGCGCGCTCGTGTTCTTCTGCATCATCATGGCCGTCACCGGCATGATCCTGTGGCTCAACACGGGGCTGCTGCCCTCGGGCGGCTGGAAGGTTGAGTTCAGCACCGACGTGCTCCTCTGGGCGCGCCTGCTGCACGACGTCTTCTTCGCCCTCACGGTGATCGTCGGCATCGCCCACATCTACCTGGGCGCGGGCATCTTCGAGCCCTACCGCGGCACCGCCCGCATCATGTTCGGCGACGGCAAGGTCTCCGAATCGGACGCCCTCTACCACTGGGGCTACTGGGCGAACGAGGAGCTCACGAGTGGCCGCAACGTGACGGTTGAGAAGGACTCGAAGAAGGCCTGATTCAACTGATCCAATCCCTCTTCCGGACCGCCCCGATGGTCCGGAAGAATCCCCGGAAGAATCCTCCCGCCGCCCCGGGACAAAAAGACGCGGCCGGAGACCGGTGGAGCCTCGTTCCTGCTTCATTAAGTCCGAGACTCCAGCGCTCTCCCCGCAGAGGAAGAGAAGGACCTTCAAAAGGTCCATCGAGAAGCGGAATAATCCGCTCACGACCCTGCCGCCCGCAGCGCTCCGACGTTTTCTCCCCCCGAGCGCCGCATGAGGGGGAGACGCCCGCATCGAGCGGACCCTGAGCATTCAACAGAAGGAAGACCAGTCATGACCCCGAAATCGATCGAACGCGCCCTCGAACGCTACCGCGCCTACAAGGACGAGGACGTCCGCGGGCGCCTCAAGGCCTTCGGCCCGCTCATCCTCGAGTCGGCCGTGCTCGCGAACGAACTCACGGACGCGGACCTCAAGGTGCTGCGCGACCCGACGGACGAGGAGCTCATGGCCGCTGCCAAGGGCGGCGAAACGATCCTCGGGCTCGGGCTCGTCGAAATCAATCCCGAATCCTTCAAGCGCGACCTGAAGCGCATGGGCCATGTGCTCCTCAATTCGCTCGAAGCCTCGGACGCCTTCCGCGCCGCCGCGGAGCAGTTCAGCTGGGCGCCCTTCGCCGAACCGGGGTTCGTGCGCGTCGCCGAAGCCGACCCCATGGGGGCGCTCTCGGAAACCGACGACATGATCGCGGGACTCTCGCCCGAACTCGTCGACGTCTGGGCGCTCCCGGTCCTCGGCCTCACGCTGCGCGCCTACCTCGACCGCTTTGCGAACGAGATCTCCGGGCGCCTGATCGGCCTCGAAGAGCGCAAGCCCTCCTACTCGCGCCGCCTCACGTGCTTCTGCTGCGGCGCGGATCCGGACGTCGCGGCGGTCTCCGCCACCAACAACCACGGCAACGTGAAGAAGCTCTACTGCGGCGCCTGCGGCGCGCGCTGGACCTTCGAGCGCATCCGCTGCGCGCGCTGCGGCGACGACGCGGTCTCGGACCTCTCCTACGTGAGTGACGAATCCGACGACTCGCACCGCCTCCACGTCTGCGCGGCCTGCCACGCGGCGATGCCCACGCTCTTCGCGCCGGGCGACGACCTCACGTTCCAGCCCGACGTCGAGTCGATCGTGCTCACGGGCCTTGAAGAGGCCTACAAGCAGGCGGTGCTCGAGGGCACCGTGCCCGAGAAGGTCCTCAAGGAGGGCGACGCCACCGTCGCCGGCCGCGGCCCGGGCAAGGGCATGGTTTAATTTCTCCGCAAGCCCCTTCCGGTTCATCCTTCACTTTCGTCCGAATGAAACACCCCACCGACCTGCGCCCTGCGCCGGAAGCGCTCGGCGCCTGCGCGCTTCCCGCCGCCACGGCTTCCGACCCGGCACCAGGCGTCATGGGCGCCCGCGAGGTGCCGATCGTGCGCATCGCCGACGCCACGTCCGGCCCCGACGCCGACTGGGTGGCCGAGGAGATCCCCGTCGCCCTCGTCTACAACGGCATTTCGCACGTCGTGATGATGACGACGCCTTCGAAGTTGGAGGAGTTCGCCGTCGGCTTTTCGCTCGCCGAAGGCATCGTCGCTTCGATCGACGAGATCTACGGGATCGAGGTGACACAGGGGTGCCGCGGCGGGCGCAACGTCGAGCTCACAATTTCGTCTGAAGCCTTCTGGAGGCTCAAGGACCGTCGCCGCTCGATGGCGGGCCGCACGGGCTGCGGCATCTGCGGCGTCGAGTCTCTCGAAGGCGCCGTGCGCCCGACGCCCAAGGTTCCCTTCACGCAGACCTTCGACCTCGCGCACTACGAGGCGGCCCTGGGCTACCTCGAGGAGATCGAGGAGCTCGGACGCCTCACCGGGTGCACGCACGCCGCGGCCTGGGTGAATCCCGACGGCACGCTCGCGGGCGGCGCCGAAGACGTCGGCCGCCATGTGGCGCTCGACAAGCTCCTCGGGCTTCGCGCCCGGCGCGGCTGGCGCGAAGGCGCCCTCGTCATTTCGTCTCGCGCCTCCTATGAGATGGTGCAGAAGGCCGCGATGTGCGGCGTCGAGGTGATCTTCGCCGTCTCCGCCCCCACGGCGCTCGCCATTGAAGTGGCCGAGAAGACCGGCGTCACCCTCGCCGCCTTCTGCCGCCGCCGGCGCGCCAACGTCTACACGCATCCGGAGCGCCTCGTGGGCCTCGGCTCCCGCGCCTGAGGCCTCTCTCCCCGCACCCCCGGGAGCGGCCCCATTTCGCCGGACGACCGCACGAGCGGCGCGCCCGGCAGCTGATTTCTTTCATCCTCCTCGTTGAGTTGGGGCGCCTGGGCTTCGGGCCGGCGCCCTCTTTTTTCCTCGGGGACTTTCCCGCGGCCCCGCCGACTTTGCCGGGTCTTGCAGGTTTTTGACGTACGTTTTCGTCGTTTTCCGCCGCATTGCCCGCAAAAGCGCGGCCGCGGCGCGTCTCCCTATTCCTGATCAGACCGCTCAGGAATAGAATGCCGGCTTCACATCCTCCAACGGGGGCGGCCCGCTCCGGCCGGCCGTGCCCGTCCACAGCACGACAACCATGACGAACACCACGCAGACCAACGCCCAGGCGCAGGCCCCGAAGACCGGCGGCTGGCTCCTCGCGGGCCTCTACTTCATCGCGATTGCCGCAGGCATCGCCAACGGCGTCTGGGGCACGCCCTTCGGGCATCAGATCGCCGACTTCATCTCAACGATCTTCATCCGCCTCTTCAAATTCATCTCCGTTCCGATCATCGCCGTGTCGATCATCTCGACGCTCGCGGGCATCTCGCGCTCGGGGAATTCGGGCCGGATCTTCCGCCACTCGATCTTCTACACGCTCTTCACGACGATCCTCGCGGCGACCCTCGCCGCGGTCCTCTTCGTGGTCTTCGCACCCGAGAACGTCGCCGTGTCGGCTTCGGCCGTCTCGCCCCTTTCGGCCGTCGCCAACGCCGGCGGCGAAGGGTATCTGAAGTTCGTCGAGTCGGTGATCCCCGACAACGTGCTCGCGCCCTTCCTCTCGGCGAACGTCCTCTCGGTGCTCCTCATCTCGGCGGCGGTGGGCATCGCGATCGCGCGTCTGCCCGAATCGCGCCCGCAGGAGGTGCTCCTCGCCTTCTTCACGGGACTCCAGGAAGTGCTCTTCAAAATCGTGGGCTGGGTGATCCAGATCCTGCCGATCGGCATCTTCGGCTTCTTCTCGGTGCTCGCCGCCGACCTCGCGAGCGGCATCAAGTTGGGCGGCCTCGGGACCTACTTCGCCGCCGTCCTCACGGCGAACTTCGTGCAGATGCTCGTCGTGCTGCCGCTCGTGCTCCTCGCGCGCGGACTCAATCCCATCACCATCGCCCGCGCGATGATCCCCGCCCTCACGGTCGCGTTCTTCTCGAAGAGCTCCGCCGGGACGCTCCCCGTCACGATGGCGAGCGCGGAGAACCGCCTCGGCGTGAAGCGCCAGGTTTCGCGTTTCGTGCTTCCGATCTGCACGACAATCAACATGAACGGGTGCGCGGCCTTCATCCTCCTCACGGTGGTCTACCTCATGCAGAACGCCGGTGCGGACATCACCGTAGGCACGCTCGCCGCATGGGTGATCATCGCCACGATCGCCGCCGTCGGCAACGCCGGCGTCCCGATGGGGTGCTTTTTCCTTTCCGCGTCGCTCCTCGCGAGCATGAACGTGCCGATCCTCCTGATGGGCGTGATTCTCCCCTTCTACGCCGTGATCGACGCGATCGAAACGACGCTCAACGTCTGGTCCGACAGCTGCGTCGCCGCGATGGTGAACCGCGACGTCTACGGCCGGGACGGATTTGAAGCCAAGGCGGAATAATCGGCCGCCCAAGAAGAGGGGCCTTCCAAGAGGGCTCTCTTCTCCCTCCTCCCGCCTTTGCGGCGGGGCGGAACGTCAAAACGAAAAAAACGCTCCGGCAGCGGAATTCGAGCTGCGGGAGCGTTTTTCTTTTCTCCGGCGCCGGGCGCCCGGAGGAGTTGAAGCCCGATCAGTCCGCCGGCTGGACGGCCCCAACGTGGGTCGCCGACGCCGTGACGGCGCCCGACTTCATCGGAATCGCGATCGAGAGGACGGCGACGGCGAGAAGGACGCCGACGCAGACGATCGAGAGCGCCGTGCGGCGCACCGAGGGACGGGCGCCTATGGTCTCGAGCGAAACTCCGCGAATGGTACCGGCAAGGGCGCCGGTGGAGGTGATCGCGACGGTATCGGTCGTAGAGGCCATGACGTTGTCTCCTTCTCTGCTGGAAGTCGGGTTGAAGAAAAAGCCTGAGGCGGGCGCGGCGGCTTCAGACGCCGCCTCTTTGCGCTCCCTCAACCCGGAATATATAGCAATCTCCGTGCCAATCAAGGGTTAACCCTAGGAATGATCGACGGGCGGGAAATCCAGGGATATTCACCGCCCGCCTTCGATGAGTGCGCACGTTTTCATGCGTACATTGCACCAATTTGATGCAATGTACGCTCATGGCGCAGCGCCTAGAAGCACATGACCTGACCGTCGGTGCGCTTTTCGGTGGCGCCCGCGAGCGTGCCGTCCTCCGCGCGCAGGATCATCTGGCCGCGGCCCATCTGCGTGAGGTCGGCCTTGACGGTCACCTCGTGGCCCATGCGGGCGAGCTTGAGGACTTCGTTTGCGGGCATGTCGGCCTCCACCTCGACCCGGCGGCCGCCGGTCCACTGCCAGCGCGGCGCGTCGAGCGCCTGCTGCGGGTTGAGGTGCCAGTCGATCAGGTTCTCGACCACCTGCACGTGGGCCTGGGGCTGCATGAAGCCGCCCATGATGCCGAAGGGGCCGACGGCCGCTCCGTCCTTCGTGAGGAACCCCGGAATGATCGTGTGGTAGGGGCGCTTGCCGCCCGCGAGGCAGTTGGCGTGCGCTTCGTCGAAGCGGAAGTTGTTCGCGCGGTCGTTGATCGAGATGCCGGTGCCGGGGATCACGATGCCCGAGCCGAAGCCGCGGTAGTTGCTCTGGATGAAGGAGACCATCGTGCCTTCTTCGTCCGCCGTGCAGAAGTAGACGGTGGAGCTCCCGCGCGGGTCGCCCGCCTGCGGGAGAAGCGCTTCGGGGCCGATCAGCGCGCGGCGCCGGGCGGCGTAGTCGTCCGAAAGCAGCTCATCGACCGAAACGCGCATCGCGGCGGGGTCCGTGACGTGCTCGGCGGTGTCGGCCATCGCGAGCTTCATCGCCTCGATCTGCTGGTGCATCGTCTCGGCCTTGAGCCTCTCGCCCAGGGGCATCCCCGAGAGGAGCTTCAGGGCCATCAGCACCGTGATGCCGTGGCCGTTGGGCGGCATCTCCCAGACGTCGTAGCCGCGGTAGTTGACGCTGATGGGCTCGACCCATTCCGGGACGTAGCTCGCGAGGTCCTCGTAGGTGAGGAGGCCCTTCTTCGCTTCGAAGAACTCCGCCGTCCGCTCGGCCAAAACGCCCTTGTAGAAGGCGCGGCCCTCGGTCGCGGCGATGAGTTCGAGCGTGCGGGCCATGTCCGCCGAGGAGAAGACCTCGCCCGCCTTCGGCGCGCGTCCCGCGGGCGCGAAGTGCTCGAACCAGGGCTCGAACTGCGGGTCGGCGCGGAACTTTGAATAGAGCTTCTCGGCGCGCGCCCAGAGGAGCGACACCGTGGGCGAGACCGCGAAGCCGCGGCGCGCGTAGTCGACCGCCGGAGCGAGCACGTCCTTGAAGTCCATCCTGCCGAAGCGCTTCGCGACCTCCGCCCAGGCGGCGACGCACCCCGGAACGTCCGCCGAGAGGACGCCGTAGGCGGGCACCTCGGTGAAGCCGCGCGCCCGGTAGGCGTCCAGGGTCGCCGCCAGGGGCGACGGGCCCGAGCCGTTGATGCCGTAGAGCCTTCCGTCCTTCCAAATGAGGACGAAGGCGTCGGAGCCGAGACCATTCCCGGTGGGCTCGACCAGGGGCATGACTGCCGCCATCGCGACCGCGGCGTCCACGGCGTTGCCGCCCTTCAAAAGCGTCTGCAGGCCCACCGAGGCCGCGGTGGGGTTGCCCGCGCAGGCCATGCCACGGCGGGCGTAGACCACTTGTCGGCGGGAGGCGTGGGGATGGTCGAGGGGATCAAAGACGGGCAGCGGCATCAGATGCTCCGTGAAGAGGTGGATGAAGAAATGATTTTAGGAAATCAAAGAGGTCCGGCGCTCCACCGGGTGGAGCATGCCGGACCTCCGCCGCACCGCGGGAGGCCCGCCCGGAACGGGCCTCTCAAGGCGCCAAGGTCAGGGAGGAACGCCCGTATCAGAGCTTTCCCTCCTTCCTCAGGCGCCGCATCACGTCGGCGACGTACTGCATTTCGGCCGGGCGCACGTAGGAGATGCGGCACCATTCAACGGCGGGCGGGAAGGGACGACCGACGATGATGTTCTCCTTCTTCATCGCCTCGGCGAAGGGCGCGAGCGGGGCCTTGAGGTTGATGAAGCAGAAGTTCGTCTGGCTCGGCAGGTACTCGAGCTTCAGTTCGTCGCAGACCTTCGCCATGATCGCGCGGGCGGCCTTGTTCTCGTCGTTCGAGAGCTTGAGGAACGCCTTGTCCTCGATCTCGGCGAGGCCGGCTTCGATCGCGGGGATCGAGACGAAGAAGTCGTAGGCGATGTGGTCGTGGACCTTCTTGACGGTTTCGGGAACGGCGTAGGCGAAGCCGAGGCGCAGGCCCGCCATGGCGAAGATCTTGGAGAAGGTCTTGAGCACCACGACGTTCGCGAGACCCTCCTTGACGAGCTCGGCCGTGGAGCGGAACGAGGGATCAACCACGAATTCGGCGTAGGCCTCGTCCACGAGGAAGACGGTGTTGGCCGGGCGCGCGCGGATCCAGTCGAAGAGCGCCTTCGTGTCGGCGATGGTGGACGTGGGGTTGTTCGGATTAACGAAGTAGACGACGGCGAAGCCCTTTTCGGCCGCCTTCTTCGCGGCGTTCTTCATCGCGGGGATGTCGATCGACCACTTCGGGCCCATCGTCACCTTCACGACCGGCATGCCGTTGCGCTTGGCGGCCATCTCGCCGTCGGAGTACGTGAGCTCGGGGATGATGAGGGTTGCGTCCTTCTCGTGGGCGTAGGCCTCGACCGACGCGCGGATCGCTTCGGCCGAACCCGACGAGAGGACGATCTCCTTCGGGGAGCCGCCGATGAACTTCGCGCAGGCTTTGCGCAGCGCCTCGGCGCGCACGAAGGGATAGCGGTTGGCGACGGCCGCGGACTTCGCCACCGCCTCTGCGGCGGCCTTCGAGAGCCCGAGCGGGTTCTCGTTGAAGCACGCCATGATGGGCTTCTCGGGCGTGGGCTTCGTGAAGGCGGGGGCGGCCTGCGCCGCCGCGCTCTGCGAAGCGGAAAGGAGTGAGGCGGAAAGGGCGCCGCCGAAGGCGGTTCCGAGGACGGTGCGTCGCTGCATGGACATGATTGCTCTCCGGGTAGGATTTCTTATCCCGGAAGCGGCGCTGCGGGCGGAAGCGCTCACGCGCCGCTTCTCTATCTGTCATACGAGCATATTGCGTGCCAGCGGCCGCCAAAACGCCGGAAAAGGCCGCCCGGAAGGGCTTTTTTGAGCGCCCGCAGGCGGCATCGGGCAAAGCCGCTAGACGCGATTGCGCCGCAGTCGGCGCGGGTGCTGCGGCCTCCTCAGAGCTCGACGCCGAGCGCCCGCGCGAGCGCCTCGACGTCGTTCACGATGAGGTCGGGGCGGGCGTCTTCGAGCATCTTCGCCGTCATCGCACCGTAGCTGACGGCGATCGACCGGCACCCCCAGTTCTTCGCCATCAGCACGTCGTGCGTGGTGTCGCCCACCATCACGACCGCTTCGGGCCCGAGGCCGGTGTTGATGCCGATCTGCTCCAGCATCGCCGGATCGGGCTTCGAGGGGTTCTCCTCAGCGGTCTGCGTGTCGTAGAAATAGGGCCCGAGCCCAGTCTGCTCGAGCACGCGGTTGAGCCCGCGGCGACTCTTGCCCGTCGCCACCGCGAGGAGCGTCCCGCGGTCGTGAAGCGCCTTGATCAAATCCGTGATGCCGGGGAAAAGGTGAACCTTGAGCTCCTCGGGGCGGTAGCGCTCCGTGTAGTAGGCGCCGAAGGCCTGGAACTCCTCGGGCGGGCAGGTGGGGGCGACGATGCGGATGGCGTCGCGCCAGCCGAGCCCGATCACGGACTTCGCCTTCGTGGTCGAGGGGACGGGGAGCCCAAGCTTCTCGCAGGCGTACTGGATCGAGAGCGCGATCGCGGCGGTGGTGTCGAGCACCGTGCCGTCCCAGTCGAAGACGACGCAGCGGGCGGCCCCGAAGGATTGATCAACGTCCATTCTTCTTCTCCTCAAGCGCCCGCAGGACGGCTTCGAGCTCGTCGGTGAGGGGCGCAGTGATGTCGAGCGGTTCGTTCGTCACGGGGTGGGTGAACTTCAGGTGCCAGGCGTGGAGGAACATCCTCCGCAGGGGCGCCCCGAGGAGCCCCTTCGCGAGCTCGCGGTTGAAGGCGAAGTCGCCGTACTTGTCGTCGCCCGCAAGGGGAAAGCCCTGCGAGAGCGCGTGCACGCGGATCTGGTGCGTGCGGCCGGTCTTCAGCTCGGCGTCAAGAAGCGTAACGCTTCCGAAGCGCTCGAGCACCGTGAAGATCGTGTGCGCGGACATGCCTTCGGGCGAGACGCGCACGCGCCGCTCGCCCGAAGGGAGCAGATAGCGCTCGAGCGGGAGCTTCACGTGCTGACGCTCGTTCACCCAGTCGCCCTTCACGAGAAGCTTGTAGTGCTTCTCAACGCCCCCCTCCTTCATGAGGTCGTGCATGCGCACGAGCGCCTTGCGGGTCTTGGCGATCACGATCGCGCCCGAGGTCTCCTTGTCGAGCCTGTGGCAGAGCTCGAGGAAGGGCTCCTCGGGGCGCGTCGCGCGCAGCCGCTCGATGAGCCCGTGCGAGATCCCCGAGCCCCCGTGGGCGGCGATGCCGGCGGGCTTGAGCACCACGAGGAGATGGCGGTCTTCATGGAGCACCGGAAGCTGCCCCTCGACCAAAGGGGCGGCGGGGGCGTCGCCCGCCTTCCTTTCAGCGACGCGCATCGGCGGGATGCGCACGACGTCGCCCAACGCGAGCTTCGTTTCGGCTTTGGCGCGCCGGCGCGAAACGCGCACCTCGCCCGCGCGGATCACGCGGTAGACGTGGCCCTTGGGCACGCCGCGGGCGAGCCGGAAGAGAAAGTTGTCGAGGCGCTGGCCGTCCGCGTCCTCCCCGATCCTCACGTAGGTCACGCAGTCCTGGGGGAGCGCGCGCAGGGACGCCGAGGGAACGGATGCAATTTCAGGCTGAGGATTTTGCGTCATGGGACTTGGACTTATAATGGCGTACTGCCGCAGGCTGAACGCGGCCGGCTCCGTTCCTGAACGAACGGAGCACGGGCGCGGCGGACGGGCAGCATGAGGCGGGAGGGATGGACCCTCTGCGCGGCCGGGCGCGGTCCTTCGTCGGACTTCGTCCCGAAGAGCCGCAGGAGGCGCCATTTTCTCACGCCCGAAGAAGGATTTGTTCCGGTTCCGCGCCGCCCGAGGCGCGCGGACTTTCGTCCGCGCTTGGGGCGGGCGGCACCAGTGCGCTCGGGAGGGTCGGGGAGCCGGAACGGAAACAAGGTTTTTTCACTGGCGGCGCAGGCCGCCGGCGCGGCGCGCGCTCCCCCGACGGGGGATGCTCGAGCGCCCGACGCCGGGGGCATGCGGCGCCGAAGGCTCAGGCGGCGGCCGCACGGGCGGCGCGGGAAGGATCCCGCGGCGGACGGTCGGCGGCGGTCTGATGCCGCAACAGGCAAAGAGTTTTTCGTTCGCCGTCTGCTTCATTCCCAAGCCGCGTCCCCGACGCTCCCCGCCCGCGGGAGAGCGCCCGGATGCTGCGGGAGCTGCTCCCCGTTCTCGAGGAGATGAAGCTGCACGGGCGTCCGGGCGAACTCGGGGCCCACGCCCTCCCCTCAGGCGGGAGGCGCGGCGGAACGTCCCCGGGAGCCGCTCCAGGACCCCCGCTGCGCGCCCGGAAGGTTCTTCGGCCCCCTCCGCGCCCCCCGGCGTACGGAGGCTTCGCTCCACGGGTTTTCCTCGAGAGCTCCCGGCGCGTCCGCACCAATATGGGTTCATCCCGGCCGGACGCCACAGCGGTCGAGCTCGCCCGCGGACAGTCTGCGAAGCCCTCCTTCGGGGAGACGGCGCCGGGGCGTCCGCAGGAACCCGAAACATCAGGGGCGTGCATGCGCCGGGCTCTTCAAGAGCGTCCACTCCCCGTCGGAGCGACTCCGCCGCGGCTTCTCCGCATGAGGAGGCGCGGCCCCGCAGCATCCGCATTCGGCGCGTCCCGTTTGAGCAGCCTCTCCCCCTGAAGGAGCCCTCCCGCACCTGCGGAGCCCCTTCCGGCCGTGCGCGCCGGAGCCCGGACCGCGGCGAGGATGAATGAGCAGCCGGAGGACAACCGGCAGCGATGCCGGCCGCTTGTGAGGGATTGAGCCCTCCGCGCGGAGGCCTTGAGCAGCTTTCCTCTAAGTGCTCGACCTCCCTCAATCGTGGAGCCGTGACTCTCCCCAGAGCGAACGGGACTGGCGCGCCTTCTTGAAGGGCGCGGCGTCGCGGGCGCGACACATCGGCCGGCTTCTCGGCGGCGCGGCCGCGGCCCTCCGCGATGAGGGCGGCGACGCGGGCGGACGCAGCGTTCTTCGGGATGCTCCGCCTTCCTTCGGGCACATTCTTTTCATTTGAGAATGCGTCTCTGCGCAAGGAACCGCATCAAAACGCTCGAAGCGCCGGCCTCTCCAAAGCCTCTGCGTGCGGCACGCCTCTCGTCCGCGGCCTTCAACAGGACGGGAAGGAGCACCACCCAAATGAAGCGCATGCTTTTCAATGCCACGCACCCCGAGGAAACGCGCGTCGGCATCGTCGATGGTCAGAAGCTGATCGACATCGACATTGAGACCGCGGGCCGCGAGGCGCGCAAGTCCAACATCTACAAGGGCGTCGTCACCCGCATCGAGCCCTCGCTCGAAGCGTGCTTCGTCGACTACGGCGAGGAGCGCCACGGGTTCCTGCCCTTCAAGGAAATCTCGCGCTCCTACTTCGCCGAGGGCGTCGACGTCCGCATGGCGACCATCAAGGAGGCGATCCGCGAGGGCCAGGAGCTCATCGTCCAGGTCGAGAAGGAGGAGCGCGGCAACAAGGGCGCCGCCCTCACGACCTTCATCAGCCTCGCGGGCCGCTACCTCGTTCTGATGCCGAACAACCCCCGCGCGGGCGGCGTTTCCCGCCGCATCGAGGGTGAGGAGCGTCAGGAGCTTCGCGAAGCGATGGACAAGCTCGAGCTCCCCTCGGGCATGTCCACGATCGCCCGCACCGCCGGCATCGGCCGCACGACCGAGGAGCTGCAGTGGGACCTCAACTACCTCCTGAAGCTCTGGGAGGCGATCGCCGACGCCGCGCGTGCGCAGTACGACCACGTGGTCGAGGTGAACGGCCAGAAGAACCACAAGGTGAACGACCAGCCGACGATGAACGGTCGCGCCGGCAAGCGCCTCAATCCGGCGCCCTTCCTCATCGTTGAGGAATCCAACCTCGTCGTGCGCGCGATCCGCGACTACTTCCAGCCCGAGATCGGCGAGATCCTCGTCGACACCGACGAGATCTACGAGCAGGCCCGCCAGTTCATGGCGCACGTGATGCCCGACATGGTGGACCGCGTCAAGCGCTACCGCGACGACATCCCGCTCTTCACGCGCTTCCAGATCGAGCAGCAGATCGAGTCGGCCTACTCCCGCACGGTTCCGCTTCCCTCGGGCGGCGCGATCGTGATCGACCACACGGAGGCGCTCGTCGCGATCGACGTCAACTCTGCGCGCGCCACCCGCGGCGCCGACATCGAGGACACGGCCTTCCGCACCAACTGCGAAGCCGCCGATGAAGTGGCCCGCCAGATGCGTCTGCGCGACTTGGGCGGCCTCATCGTGATCGACTTCATCGACATGGCCGAGCCCAAGAACCAGCGCGCCGTCGAGCAGCGCCTCAAGGACGCGATCCGCTACGACCGCGCCCGCGTGCAGGTCGCCAAGATCAGCCGCTTCGGCCTGATGGAGCTCTCGCGCCAGCGCCTGCGCCCCTCGCTCTCCGAAGGCAACCACATCACCTGCCCGCGCTGCAACGGCGTCGGCGTCATCCGCGACACCGAGTCCTCGGCCATCCAGGTCCTGCGCATCCTCCAGGAGGAGGCGATGAAGGAAGGCACGGGCGCCGTCCAGGCTCAAGTGCCCGTTGACGTGGCGACCTTCCTCCTGAACGAAAAGCGCAACGACATCACCAAACTCGAGGCGCGCCACCGCGTCCCGATCATCCTCGTTCCGAACACCTTCCTCGAGACGCCGCACTACCACGTCGAGCGCATCCGTCAGGACGACGAGCGCCTCGAGGCGCACGTGCCGAGCTTCAACCTCGTCGAGGAGATCGAGACGAAGGCGGACGACCCGTACGCGCAGAAGTCCCAGGAGGACAAGCCCGCGCGTCCGAAGCAGGTTCCGGTGATCAAGAACATCATTGAACGCGAACCCGCCCCGGTGCATCAGCCCGAAGCGAAGGCCGAGAAGACCGAAAAGGCCGCCCAACCCGAAGCCGGCCGCGCCAAGCAGTTCGAGCCCGTCGCTCCTGGTAAGTCCTTCCTGCGCCGCGTGCTCGACTTCTTCCTCGGCTCCAAGGAGGAGCAGAAGACCGAAGAGGCGAAGCCCGCCGTCAAGGCCGAGGAGAAGACCGAAGGCCGCCGCGGCGCCCGCACGGGCCGCGGTGAGCGCACCGAACGCGGCGAGCGCGGTGAGCGCCGCACGCGTGGCG
>ERZ833608.246-NODE-246-length-49113-cov-6.133638_pt1 | contig 49113 bp, 39 predicted proteins | sample MGYA00519694_ERZ833608 | MGnify/ENA primary metagenome ERZ833608 (study PRJEB31850, sample SAMEA3708742) | human gut metagenome | biome: human gut; feature: human-associated habitat; material: faeces | place: China | collected 2014 ... | reverse complement strand
CTGTAATAAGTATTATAAGCCCTAATAATATTGAAACAATGAAACTGAATAATACAAAATACAATAATATGTTATCTTTATTGTGATTTTCTTTCATATGATTGATGTTCCCTTCTAGATGTATCTTCTTTCTATAGTTCTATTGTAGTCTATTTAAAAAAGAAATGTATTGAGTTAGAGTTCTACAGTGCCTTTTATGAGGGGTTTAAAAAATATTTTTATTTAATATAAAAGAACGGGTGTTAACCGTTCTGGGATACATATATAAATTTAATTAGTTGATTAACCCTATCGGAATTGTTGGTCAGACATATCGGAACACTTGGTCAATTGTGTCATAATATTCAAATAACATATAAAACAAGTATTATTGTTGTAATCAGTTTAACGCGATTGTTTAATCATACATCTTATTGCTTCATCAATATTAAAAACTGTTCCTTTACCATCATACCACCTATCCCAAAAATCAATAGTTGAACTTTTAGGCTCCTCTTTTGGTTTATCTAATATTATTTTAGTAGGCAACTTAATAGAATCACCTATAACAATACATTCACCAACATCAAGATTAGGTAACATTTCAACTAATCCTACTAATGAATCAGTTAACATTGTAGAAACTGCCGCCTTATCCCTATCATTAGTGACTTTTAAACTAATAATATTGTTACATTGAGATATAATTGTCTGATTAAGTTCTGATGGTCGTTGTGACACAATAACTAGCGAAACACCATACTTTCTACCCTCTTTAGCTATTTTTTCAAAAATTTCCAATGATTTTTTCTCAACACTTTTCATCTTAGATGTGTCATTAGGCATATAAAGATGTGCTTCGTCACAAATGAGTGCAAACGGATGACGTGTTTCTTTGCCTTTTGGAGTCATCCAAAATTGTACTTCATATATCAATCGAGTAACAACCCCAATAATAATTGATAACATATCAGAAGGTACTTCCGACAAATCAATAACTTTAATTTTATCTTTATTATTTAATATTTCACTAATAAAAGTATTCATATATTTTGCTTCTAAAGTATCTCTTTCAGAAAATACAAAAGCATACTTCTTGTCATCCATTTTAGTTTGTAATCTTGTAATAAGATTTGTTAATTTACCATAATATTGCCCCTGCTTAGTCTTTTGTTGTCCCTTTTTATCACCGGACTTATAATATTCACCAGTACTTTCTTCTTTGCTATTTTCTTCTTCAAGGTATACTTTCAATTTTTCAGCCGAAAAAGGGATAGGCGTATCTGCAGTGATTATATCTGAAGAAAATTCTTTCATGTGTTCTTCAATATATTTTTTCTTTTCTTTCAAAATATATTTAATTATAGCAGCTCTTTGATTAGTAGATGTACCCTCTGATGATTCTATAAACAAGGAATGAATTTCTTCATAATTAAAAAACCATAAAGGAATATGCAAACCACCGTTATCAGATATCTTAATTTGCTTTGCATAACTCAATTCATTATATTCTCCATGTAAATCAAAAACTATTAAATTTGCGTAATCAAGTTCATTTGCTTTTTCTAACATATTTGCAACAGTAAATGATTTTCCACTTCCTGTACTTCCCACAATTGCAGCATGACGCTGAAAAAATTTATTTCCATCTAAAATTGCCTCAACAGTAGGATTACTTGCATATTTACCCAATTTCAATCGTTTGTCAGACAGAATCTCATTTTCTAAAGAATTCATTATCATCGATAATGCTTCACCATCTGCCAAATAAACTTCACTGTTTATTTCTGGATATGTATTCACTGCTCTTTTAAATATATTATTTTTTGTTGGAGACATTTTTTTATAGAAGGTTCCTACTAATGTAGAATTACAAAAGTTATATGAATATCCTGTTTCTATATATTCTTCATCATCTTCATCAATATCAATTCTTTTTTTACTTATTTTAGTAACTAAACCAACTAATTTTTGATCCGCATTTATTCCTGAAAAAACAATTAAATCATTTATTTTTAATTTATTTAGAGTCTCTTCCTTATCAACAGAAACAATTATCTTTTTTGTATCTACAGTCTGAACAGAACCTATGCATACATTTAAAAAATCTTGAATATCTTTCATAATAATTCTCCTATCCGTAAAAAAAATATTTCGAAAAGATACTTAAATCCCATAATTTTTCGTTAAGAATATACTTTTTTTGTCTATATATCATATAGTTTTTATTTTCGTCATTACTGTCCTGATAGAACAATGTCCAATTGTCATGTTTTAACGCTTTTTCTATAAATTGATATTTAATCTCTTTCGTTAATACAATCACATTCTTTTCTGTATCTTCAAAAACAGCATTAAAATGCTGGTCATTAAAGCCATAACCATAAATAAAAATTGAAAAATCCTTTTTAGAATCTGAAATGATTTCATTGAAGATTTCTCGATGACATCTAAATATATCATTAATCATACCTGCTTCATATTTTGATCTACCAGGAGCGACAATATCAATGCGCTGCTTATTATCTTTCAGAAATTGATAATCATTGCACTGGTATTCGCCATCATCTCTTTTTATCCAATTTATAGAACCATGTGGTTTAAATACACGAACCAAAGGAGTGCGCTTTGCATAAAAATCATAAGGCGATTTCAAAATGTTCGAATTAAAAGATTGATAAGTATTACCAAAAAATCCTAAAGTAGTTCTTAATTTCAATTTATCACATGTTAATTCAATAATTCTATCATAATTTGGTGTCATTACATCTATCAACGGATTATTCACACTTACAGTACGAGATAGATATTCAAGTAATTTTTCAAATCCTGAAACACATGACATAATGTTAGAATGTTGTGCATATTCCTCATCTAAGATAAACTCACTAGTAATTTCCTTGATTCTTTTAATAAAAATATCTTCATTGGTAGAAACATCTAACAAAGCTGCCTCTAATCCATCACTTTTGATTTTATCTTTGTGAGAATCCCAGATTTCTTTCAAATGACAAGACTCTAAATTACTAAACTCATCATCTAATTTTTGTCCTAAAGAATACATACCTGGTATTCCCATTGAAATAGACAAACCTGTTCCAATAATCATTTTTGGAAAGTTAGTATTAGATAAATATCTTTTCTTTATATCCTCATAAATTTTTTCAAATTCAGTACCACAAATATCTAATATTTCTTCCATTCACATTCCTCCTATTCAACACAATTTTAATTCTTCTATACCCATTTTCTTTTCTGACAAATATAAATTATGTGCTAAAGCAACTGGGATAAATCTAATTTTTATATATTTTGAAGACCTAGATTCTCCAACATTTCAAGCTTAACTTCACCCTTATCTTCTATATAAAAATGCTCTGTGGGTAATAAAAAGCAGTTCTCAACAGAAGTAAAATCATGCTCTTCAATAAATTTTTGATATGCTAATTGATATAAATATTGCTTTGTAATTGAATCTATACCAGGTTGTCCACTTGGTGTAATTCCTTTTTTTTAAATTCGCATTATAATATTTTGCATCAAAAATAATAAAATGATAACTTTCATCAGCCTTATAAATAATTACTAAATCTGAAATCAAAGTGCTATTTGACCACTTATGTAAAACTTTACATAAGTGGTCACCGTCTCTATCTTCATTTCTTATTCATCATTCTGCATATTAAAGCTTTGTTCTATAATTTCCATTACTTGATCAATTTCAGAAATGTCTCTCATACTTACTTCCACATCACCATTTCCCCATCTACCTAAATTTGTTATATCTTTACAAATACCTTTAGGATCATATACTTCACTAAATTTCATATTAACACTAATACGTAATCCTTTCTTTTGGGGAACAATATCTACAAAATTAGTATCTAACTTATATGCTACATACAGTTTCTTATATTCACGTTTTACCTGTGGTGATAGATTCAATATTCTTTTATCTAAGGCTTCAAATAGAGTTTTACTTAAAGAACTCATATCATATGTTTCTAATGAATATTCCTGTGGTGTGTTTTCATCAGGCTTATATGATTCAAGTACTTCATCAGTTAAATCAGGATAAGGCCATATTTTTAATGCTTTATCACATAGCTGTTTTGCTCTTTCCTTTATATGTTCTTCATTCCATTCTGAAACATTCACAACATACTTATTAAGTCTTAAAGCACTCTCTTTAAATCCACCTTCCATATTCATTTTTTCTTTGAAAGAATGATCACTCATTTCAGAATTATAAGCAGTAAGAGTCAAGTTTCCAATTGTATGAATATACATCTTTTGTATTTCTTTCCAATTGTCCCCAAGTTCTTTTTGCCATTCCTCTGAAAGATTCTTATTCTGAGGCATAATGTGTTCAATTGTATAATTACCAATATTTATTGGTGCTTTATTATCGTAGTTTTCTAATCTACTCAATACATAGTTTCTCGTACGCATATTATACATATCGCGAATTACAAATGATGAAAAAAACTGTTCATCATTTGGAAACTCTTTATATGTCTGTAAAAGCATAAATGATGCTTTTACAGAATTCATGTAATCATCGTTATGGATTGAGTTTTTAAATATTGCAAATGTTTTGTTCAATGAGTTTGTTGCCATACCACAAATGTTTCTTCTAAAAACATAACTAATACAATATCTCAAAACTTCTTTTAAATCATCAGTTGTAATGAGTCCTTCATTACAATCATGGTGAACTTTTAATAAGAATGGGTATGAGACTTCCATTCTTAAATCGACTATATCATCATAAAGTTGTTTTAATTCTTTGTCATCACTTCTCTTATATACAATATTTGTATAATAACGAGCATATTCTATTAAGTCTTCACAAAGTTCTCTAATTGTATTAAATTCACTATTCATATGGAATAACTTGAATGTTTCATAAACACGTCCTTGTTTTGGAATACTTGTCATTTTCATTGTTAAATAATGACGGAAGAAAGCATCCATGACTTTTTCTTGTGTTTCATAAACAAAGAGTTGTTCCATAGGTCTCCATAAATGCTCATAAATATATGTTTGTTCTGTAGGCTCTAATCCCATCAAAATATAGTTTCTTATTAAATCAGATTCAGATAACTCTTTACCTGTTGAGTTTAGACTTTCAAAGATAGCTTGTGCATCATCAGTTTGTCTATCTAAAGTAATATTAACTATCAAGAGTTTACCAATTGCTTCATAAGTTTCAGCAGGTGTTAATTCATGACTATCTATCTTTGATGTAAAAAACTTGTAGTTATCTAATAGTCTAGATTTAACACCTTCTTTTATAGGCTTTCTTTCTACAAGACTGACAAGAATATCTTTATCGTTATCAGTTAATAATAATTTATATCTGTCTTCACCAGACTCAAATTCATTCTTTAAAAGCATTCCATCTATACGATGCGCATTTATAGTTTTATCATCCGGATTATTTAATGCATAATTACGTAATGCGATTAATAGTAAAGTAAGTGTAGTAAGACGTTGTTGACCATCAATGATCATATATTTTTGTATTCCAGTAGGCATAGCCTGTTCAGCAATATTTACTATTGAACCTACAAAGTGCCCTACTTTCTTTTCTTTCTGCATTACAACAATATCATTCCATAGACGTTTACATTGTTCTAATTCCCAGCTATAGTATCTTTGATATACAGGAATAAGAAATTGTTTGTCTCCATTTAGTATTCCAAATATGTTTCCTTTATGTACTTCCATATTAACCCTCCATAATTTATTAATAATTACTTAGACTACCTACCATATACATATATTACTATTTTATTCTTTTTTTGATTGAATAGCACTCATTTAATGTTCTATAACTACTGTTATTGGGGGTTTAATAACACAGTAGTAGAAAAGACCACCAATTAGGTGGTGCACTTTATGCGATTGCTGGTGCTAGTCCTTACAAACAAGCACAACAATCTTTATTCTATATTTTTATACCAATATAATACCTAAATCTATCTTACTTTATTATTTGTTGAAGAAACTGAATCAATGCGATAATTGCTGCGCCAAATTCTGCTGTTCCTTTTATCGCTTTAATAACACTGGCCGAAGATTCTAAGAATTTCTTCCTAGGTTCATCTTTCTTAAACTCTTCTGAAATATTTTCAAGATTACAATCTAGTATATTTTTTTCTTCATCAGTCAACTCTTGTTCTTCTGATAAAACTCTTATGTTATTAATTAAATTATTTAATTCATCAGATACTGATGAAACCTTGTTGGTTGCTTCTAGTCTAGAATTATCATTTGCTATATTAACTTGTCCATTCTTTACTGTGATATTATATGTAATTCTTTCATCCATACCCATGTCCATTCCAATTTTAGTTAAATACTGTTCAATATGATTTATTAAAACAAGAACCACTCGTTCATTGAATCCTTTAACCCTATCTTGATAATTAGTAGAACTTGAATATCCTATCGCTATACCATCATAAATAACTGTATCATGTTCAACAATATGGTTTAAAATAGCATAAATATTTCTAACTTCCTCTTTATAGGAATCTCCTAATACAAAAGATTCATGACCATATGAATTTTCAACTTCCTCCATAATATTGTCAATATCCCAACAACAATCTCCACAATCTTTAATATAATCACTAATTACTTCAGTATTAGAAACAAAATTTAAAAATTTTTTCAATACTGAGTTATAATCCTCAAAATTTGCTTGTAACAAACGATTAGAAATACAATTATAATCATATATGATTTTTCTTAATTCGATTCTATTCAAATTCATAATTTTTCACCCCACAACATGGACAGTAACATCCAGTAATTTTTAATAAAGGTTTGATTTTTGCTGTATGATGACAGCATGGAAAAGAAACAACCTCTAATGCTTCTATTCCTGAATGGATATAATTCTCTGGTTCATGTTTCGGTTTTTTTCCAGCTTCAAATTTCACTAATCCATTCGATACGCTTTTTTCTAAATCTTTAAATGCATTGAATATTTCATCCATAGCGTAGTTCTTAGTAATTGTTAATGCTAAATCTACCACATCTTGTGTAAAATAGTTTTCACTTTCCAAGCCACAAGCAGGGCATACCAAGCGTAAAATACCATCACTATTACAATCTTCTGCTGTTATTTTAAAGTACTCCCCACAATGTTCACATTGTAACAGAATATAACCATCTTCATCTGAAGGGATAGATATTTCAAATGTTTGCTCACCCATCATTTATTCAACTCCTAACGCCTTAAACACTGCATCACTCGCATCTTGATAGAACACCAAATTAAACGTACCTATCAATTCAGAAGGCACTGTTCCGATATCCACAGCAGAAACAGTAGGTAGTAGTATTCGTTTAGCACCAGAATCTAAACATACCTGTAAAGTATTAGCTAGATTTTCTACTTTTGATACTGTACCACTTACACTAATATCTCCTAATACTGCCATAGAACTTAATGTAGGCTTATTCAAAGCAATAGAACATAATGCTATGAGAGTAGATAGAGACAACTTATTTGTCATACCAATGCCCTGTAAATCTTGATACTGGATAATATAGTCCTTATTTGTTGTACTAATAGACTGGCTAATATGATTACTATTAGCCTTCAAATAATTAAATGCATTTTGAGTACTTTCTCTAGCTTCCCTATCTGCACCTATTCCATTACATGTTAGCTTACCAGTACCTGGTAAAATTTGTGATTCCAATCTAAATAATCCAATCATTCCTGACTTTCCAGGAGATACAGTATAAACCTGTCCTGGACTACATATACCATCTGGAATAAGAGTACTAGAACTTTGTTCTGGTACTGATACAAACTTCTCTTCGAATGATTCATTATCTATGTAAGAAAAATTCACATCGTAAAATTCCATACCACCAATTTTCTTTAATTGTTCTTTTACACGTCTACGCATTTCTAAAGCTATACGAAGGATTTCTTCTAATTCTTCTTTTGTATAGTCTTCATTAGGATATACAAGTTTAACTAAACCAGATACTGTTTTTCTTACAGCTATAGTATCTCGTTGGTTTAAGTTCTTACCTAGTTTAAAGTATTTATCTAAAGCATCACTTTCCTGTGTTTTTCTTAGTTCACGGATAAATTCAGCAAAGTAATCCGTAATAAAACCATAGTCATCAGTAAAATGGTTTGGTCTGAACTTAGGTACTTCCCAACCTGGTAAATAACAATGTATACGATCTAAGAACGCTGTATCTGTACCCATTTCTGCTGGAAAAGGATCAAAAAGAGAAGATGTTTTTAATAATACATCTACACTCTGGTTAATATTACCTACAAATACCATAGATGCACTAGCTGCTTTTTCTTCTTTACCACGAGCAAAAGAACCTGATGCCATGTAATCCTTCATAATCTGGATACCATCTTTATCCTTGAATTTAATACCTGCTACTTCATCAAAAGCAACACAATCCCAAAGACCTACTAATCCTATTGTTCTTTTACCCATATTATAGAACAAATTAGCAACAGTAGTTTGACCACCAGATACTAGAATACTGTTTGGAGATATTTCCTTATATACATGTGATTTACCAGTACTTCTAGGGCCTAATTCACATAAGTTATAGTTATTCTCTATAAGTGGTACTAAACGTAATAGTAATAACCACTTTTCTCTCTCATTTAATTGATCAAGTTCCATTCCAATAGAACGTAATATGACATCAATCCACTCATTCTTAGTAAATGCTTTACGTCCTTCTTTTAATTCATTGATATCAACATGTGGCATCTGTATTGGATTCAATTTAGCAATCTTGATAGGACTTGAGAACTTATCTTCTTCATCATATTCATACTCTAATTGAACAATACACCAAATACCACCACATAATAACCTATCATACTTTTCTGGATATTCTTCTGATACAGGAATCTCTTTTATTCCTAAGTTAGAAAATTCAGCTTCATATCTATCTTTTCGTATATTAAGATTGATAGTAACTTTATCTATGACTGTAAAGAAGCCTTTTGAACGTAATGTAGATAATGTTTTTTGTGCTTCATCAGGTCTTACAAAGTTATCAGATAGAATCTTCTTAACTTTGTTTATTCCCTGTTCAATGATTTCTTCATCATCAGAACCACAATACTGTCCTAATAAGAATTCAAGTACATAAACAGGAACATTAGCACCTTCTTTTATCTTTTTAGTAAGGTCTTTTCTTACTATTCTACCAGCAAAATTATCACGTAACTTCGTTTTTATTTCGTCTCGATTTGTCATAAGAACCTCCTAAATAATACGATATACTTGATGGAATGATCAGGAATTGAACCTGATTATTTACCATACACTCCATGTAAAAGGGCCTTAAGCCCTTTTAATTAACTAAAGAAATCAAACTCATCAATAGCCATTGCAATATCAATATGTACTTCTTCCCTTATAGGTACCTGTTTACCTTCTTCATCAATAATTACAAGATAATAGCTATCCTTACTATCAAACTTCTGAGACTTCAAGTTAAATGTACATTTAAACTCTCTATCTTTTGCGATAGTACTTACCTTATCCGCAATAATCTTTTGTCTATCACTTACTTCTCTACCTAAAGAATCTTCAATATAAGCAATATATGTACATGCTACATAGTTATCCTTAACAGGTTCCTTTTGATAGAAACTTAAATTAAATATCATGTTACTTATCTTTCTATTAGAAGATAGTAATGCGATAGGTACTGTCTTAGTATCATATTTATCTTTATTAAGTTTAAGCGCCTTATAACCTGATCTTAAGAATTTATATTCAATAACTGGTACACATATTTCTTGTAAACTTGTGCCACCATGTACAAAGTTAATACCACCAGCACCTTTAATACGTATATTCTCTCTAGGCGCAAATCCTAGCATATTGGAATCATTGTAAATACCTTTTACTGGCATTAGGAAGTCTGGATCAGCTTGATCATCTGTTATTACGTAACGACGTCCCTGTTCAATAATATCTTTCTTGAATGAAGAACGTTCCATTTTATCTTCTTCATTCAATCCTTTATATGTATATAAGAATCCATGGTCTGAAGTAATAATGACATTAACGCCATTTAAACTACCACAAATAATATTTACTAGATTCTTTAATTCCTGGACAGTATTTGTACATGCATCAAAGACTGTACTTTCATCGTTATGACTTGAAGCATCTATCTTATCATGATAAATATAAATGATATCTTTTCCCTTAATAGCATTACGTCTCTCATCAAGTTTCATACCAATAATATCTTTATATTTTAAAGCTATACTATTTCCACTATAACTCTTTAGTATGCCATCTCTATCACTCATTTCACTTGTATGACCATCTACTAATACTTTAATAGATTCATTCTGTACGACTGTTTCTAGTTTCTTGTGTGGTAATAATGCTGCCATACCAAATTTAGTAATTGTTGGATATATACCTTGCTGTGCACTTATTTTTACATCTGCATTAGTTTCTAGTTCTAATTGTCTTGCAAGAGTATATGCAACGTCATAACGCATAGCATCAGACACAATAACAAATACCTTACCATCTACTTTCTTTACAATATCTGTATAGAAATCTGTTTGTTGTGCAATACCTGTAATATGACCTGTAGTACTTAAATCCTTCTCTATTACTTTATTCCAATTTGAAGCTAATTTTTCTAAATACCAATTTTTATATTCTTTTTCTACATAATCTGCTAGGTCTTTAAAATCATCATCTAGTGATGGATGTGTTACTTGTAAGCAATTAGAGAAAGCATTATGGAATTCTCTGTAGTATGTATCCATCTGATAATAATCAGAAGTATATGTATCCCACATATCTTTAGCATTAACGTGATGGAAACTATTTAAATGTGTTTCATAGAATCTATTCATTAACGCAACTTGATAAATACCCTCATAAAAATAAGAATAGTTTTCATACCATGCAGATGTTCTTCTCTTTTCTACAGTACTCATAATAGTATCTGTATTTATATTATTAGAAATAATGTAATGCATTAACTTAGAGAGAATAACTTCATCAATAGCAGGTAATACATCTGTATCTATCAAATATTCTATTTCAAACTTATTAAATCTATCTAATAGATTTAAATCAGCTGTTACAAAATCACTAATAGGTTTAAATGTATCTTGATCACTACCATGAATCCAACTAAAGATCATATCATAACAAAATCCACTATGAATATCAGAGTATCTCTCTTCTAGTCCAGATAATACATCACTAGATATAGTTCTTGAAATAGCACTTAATACAACATGGTCCATTAAATCATCAATATTCTCAGATGCATTAAAACCAGTAGTACTATGTACCATCTTCCAGAACATATCAGTTACACCATACTTTAATAAGTCCATCTTAATTTCATTATTTAAATCATTACCTGCTAGTAATATTTGTTTAATAATACTTTCTGGTTTTCTTTCTTTTATATTACATATAGCAGAAAGTATGGACATATAAAGTGTGGTTTTCTTATCAATGGTACCATCAAATGCAGTTATACGTTTACGTCTATTTGCTGCATTAAAGAAACCTTTATACTGTTTGATTTCTTTACGTAGTTCTTGTACATTCGCAATCTTCATATCTTGCATCCAGCGAGATATCTGGTCTGCACGATATTCTTCACTGTATAGTTTAATATCTAAGAACCAATCATGTTCTGGATCTTCCATTAATGGGTTATATACAAGATAATTTGATTCTTGATCAGTACTAGATAGTAACTGTTTAGAAGCAAATTGATTTGTTTCATTTAACATTATCACTTTAGCGTTTGATAACGTTAAATGAGTGACTTCTTCTTCAAAGTCTCTATCTTCATCATTCCAGAATATAATTCTTCTTTTATAGAATTCATCCAAAGGTTCAGCAAACCTTTCTTCTAATTCTTTTTTTATATCTTCTATAGCCATACCGAACCTCCTATTAATTCATGTTAGCAACCATAATCTCTAATTAATAGAGCAATATAATACAATGACTTAGTTCATTTAAAAATCAATAAATGTAACGCCGTTTTTCTTTAATGCACTCCAATCATTTTTTAAGTCTTTTTGTGTTAGCACCTCATACATAAATATCCAATGTTGATCAAAATATGTTATATCTTGTGCGTTTTCCTTTGCAAAACTTCTTAGTTCATCAACTTCATTATCTTGTTTTCTTTTTTTGAAGTATTCATAAGTTAATACCATAAAAACTGCATCATCAGTTTCAATTGCTTTATTAAAATTTAAACTCTCAATACTCAGGTTAAACTTAATTGCCCAATATATTGCAAATGAAGTTGCTTCAAATATCATTTTAGGATAATACTCATCAAATATTTTATTTATTAATTTTTCAATTTTTCTTTCTTCTGTGTCACATACTTCAAATATATATTCTTCTAAAAGAGGAACAATATAAGGATATATCAAAGACCACTGAAATATTGTTTGTTCAAATAATTTCTTTGCATTATTAGTTAGCTTTTTACTACTCAATATTTTAATTGCATACTTCAAAACTGATGCATTATTATCCTTCGTAAATAATTCTAAAGCTAAATCCAGACAATAAGAACATTTCTTATAGTCAATAATATCTGTCAAATTGTCAAATATGTTAATCTTTCTAAGCCAGAACTCATTTAATGGAACTGGTAATTTTATTATTTTTGTTTTCTTATGATTTAATGATAGATTATACTCTCTAAGTTCACGTTGTAAGTTAGTTAAAAATTCACTAGCCTCATATTCATTGTTAACATAAGCTTCATAGTCATCAATATGACGAACAAACTCCCAATTATTGTCAGATAATTTTTTATCTATACTACATAATATGATTTCCGATACAATATTAGAAGAATGCGGCCCAACAATCAAACCATCCGTTTCACCATACTGCATATTTCTACAATATGCATCTAATGTATTTGGCCAAAAATCTTCACTTCGATTTGTTTTTGCACAGTGTTTACCTAATAAAGCCCAAGGAATAGAGTGGGTGTAAATACTAGGAAAACATGTAGAAATATCAGCTTTTACTAAATACTTCTTTCCTACCTTAATAGAAGCAGGAATAGCATCATTTTTCCAATTATCATAATTCATTTCAAATATATACTTTTTATTATACATTTTACGAATATGGATCCTACTGATTTTATATTCTCTCTGATTTTCTGTACATTTTTGAAAATAAACTACAAGATCATTCCAGTGTTTCTTTAATAATCCACATTGAATTTCATAAGCCATTGGGACAGGTATGCCTAATTGTCTTGGAATATTGATGTTTCTTATGTTTTCATACACTACATAACTATATTCTTTCTTCTTAGAAAAACTCTGTGTTCTCGTCTTACAGTAGTCTAAGAATTGTTTAGAAGAAAAACATGGAGGAAGTTTATCAGCAAATAAACCATACCCTACTAAAGAATCATATAATTCATCTGCTGATATTTCTTTCATATATTCTATATATGATTTCATTTTTTGACTTCCTTCATTTTTTTCACAACATTAGGTGTTAATAATTCTTGGAATTTATTGTAGTTTACTACTACCCCATCATCTAAATCCATTGGTTCCATCTTATCTGCCCAATGATGTATCTTTTCTTCATATTTCCCAAGTTCTTCTGCCTGTTCAGTTATCTTCTTTAACTGTTTTTGTAATCTAACTTTTTCACTAGTTGATGATGCTTCATCTATCTGATTATTCAACATTTCTATCTGCGTTCTATACTGTGACTGCAATGGATGTATATACCCTGTTCTCATTCTAGCAATCAAATCAGGTGTATATCTATGAATATATACTAATGCCTTAAATCCATTCTTCTTGCCACTATCAAATTGCCAATATATAGGTCTTTTACCTGAACCAGTCACTTGATATGTATTACAATGATCCTTAAAGAACTCTTTTAAAAAGTAATTACGTAATATGTCTCTTGGATTGCCATTACCTCCTAATGCATCTGAGATAAACTGGAGGTTTTCTTCTAATGTATCATCACCATATACACATCTAACAAATTCTATAAATCGACTTACTATGTCGTCTTCAAAATAATCTTCATCACAGATAGGAATAATGTCATCAGCATCAGGAATGAATGTCTTATATTTATTGTTATCCCATTCGCCACCAGCATAAGCTAGTCCTTCTGTATCTAAAGAATAACGTCCAAACATACAGCCGACTGCATAACTAATAAATGATTTAACATCACGAACTAATTCAGCCTTACAAACTGTAACGTCTTTATCTTCAACTTCAGGATTCAACTCACTTTGCAATCCATATATATTAATAAAAATTTTATTTAATTCTTCTTCATTAGCTTTTAATTGATTAAATCTGTCAGTACATTCTTTATCCCACAATGAATATGCTACACTTATAGTACCTACATGATACTTTACTAATGGGTGCATCATGAAATCCCATGAAGTTTCAAAGGAATCCCAATCTTCTTTTGATAATCTAACAGAGTCATTAGTAAAAATATTAACTTCATGTTCGTTTGCCATCATAAAAGGTAATGTTGCTATTTGACCAACTTCATAATTCAAAGTTGGTGACATAGCTTTAAGTACGTTCATTATTACATTTGAATTACATAATCCCAGTATATATATCAATTGTTTATTATTTTCAGAAAAAATACTAGTTCCCGCAACATCAAATATAAATCCCGATGGTTTATATCTGAATGAAATTGGACCTGAAGAAATCTTCGACCACGATGCTGATTCATTAAAGTAGAACTGGGTATTTTGCGGTCTAGAACGCAATTTACCTTTTTCATCCTTAAAATTTTTTATTTCATAACCATTATTTTCCCAATTCACCACATAATCATTATCACCATACCATTTTCTAAATTCTCCCCCTTTATTGTATGGAAACCAGCGCGTCCCCGCGCGAATAGAATCTTCACACGATTTACAATCAAACGTAACATTAGAACAGCAAACTTCATACCAAAGTCTAAGAAAGCGACCATTGTCGGCTGTCTGCAAACCTACACAAGGTTTAGCTACAGCCGACAATGGTCGGCCGTCTTGGAATGCAGAAAACAGTTTGCTACTAACCCAATACGCAATCGGACTCCCAGGAATTTTATCAAAGTTTATTGCTGAAGAAACAAATAAATTTGCACCTTTTAAATATTCAATCTTTTTTGCATCTTGTGAATTAAAGTCTACCAATCTTTTAAAGTTTGATTGATAGTTTTTTACATATGCATTAGAAAATACAAATGCAGTTGTCTGTACAACTTCACCACCAATGTCTTCAAATGCTCTTGCACCTAAATGTGCCATATTAACAATAGTATTGTCCTTCAACAATTTTTTTCTAAGTTTCTCAAAACTTGATAAAAACATCCATGAATGCATTGTAATCATCGCTTGATATGCATTTTTCTTTGTTAATTCATGACATTTTTCAATAAATATCGCAAAAAGATCTGATTTTGAATCAGGATAATTCTTCTGTACATACTTTTTCTGAATTGAAAAAGGTGGCATATACGGTGGATTAGTAATTACAACATCATATTTCTGTACTAATAGTTTTGCTTGTCTTATTAATGATGACAATAGTTCTTTTATCTCATCTATCTCAGTGTCTGAAATCATATCCTGATTCATAGAACTACTCTTTAAACTATTCAGATAACCTTCCAAACCTTCTAACTGTTCTAATGTACATGAAAGATTAATAATAGAACCTAATTCTTTAGCTTCTGCAAACTCATTCACAAGGTAATGTGATAATTCAATATAATCTCCTAAATAATGATCATACTCTTCTTTGAGTACACCCATAGGTTCCCTTATCTCTAAAATATTAACTTTTGTATCTTTTGATAATATTCTTCTGTTGTAGCTTCTAGCTTTCATCATTAACGCAAAATCTGCAAGATGGTAAGCACGTTCATCAATCTCTAATCCATAGATATTATTTTCTAGAATTGATTTAGCTGCATTTCTATCAGTATATCCACTGTCTCTATAGATATCCATTAGCACATCAAATGCATATACTAGAATATGACCAGAACCCATGCATGGATCGATAATTTTAATATCTTCAGGTTTTAATTTTGCATGTTCCTCTCTTATCTTTTTTAACTGTTCAAGGACTTCTGGTTCCTGTTCAGCTTCTTCTAGATAATACTTCCACTTACTATGATCAAAATCAGGATGTCCATCCAACCATAATCTTCCTAATGAGTTTTCAGTCATATAACGAACAATCCAGTCTGGTGTGAATAACTGTGTAGCTGCTGGTATATCATCCTTAGTATGGCTCTTCTTTTTCATAACTACATCTTTTAATTCTGAATTATAGTACTGATATAGCCAACCAATAATCTGTACCTGATCATTCCAACTATCTTCATCAATATCTGTTATCATTCTACCTATAACGCTATCTTCTCTTAATAGATTATTAGGCATCAATAATGATTTATAATCACTGATAGAAGCAAACATATCAGGAAAATATTTATTCATATCATTACATAATGTAAGCAATAGATATTTATATAAGTCTTCCTGATTATTATGTTCGATATAATCAAATACTTTCTGCTTATCCAATCCATCTAATTCAATGTGGATTGCATCTGTTAATAATTCAGGTTTGAATTCATTATTCTCATTAGTAAATACTCTTACTTTCTGAGGAAGATAATTATTTACTTCCATATAACGAAGAGCTATAAAACGGTTAAACCATGTATAAGCTACTTCTTCTATAACATGCTCAAATCCATGCTTATTGACTTCATCAATCAATTCATTAAGCTGTTTCTTTTCTTCACTCTCAAGAGGTCTTCCATGCACAGAATCTGTATTATAAGCAGGAGTATTGTCTGCTGTTACTTCATATTCATAAGCTCTTTGAGTAACAAGTTTTATTAATTCAGTTCTTGCCCATACTGCATAGGTTTTAATTGCTGATTTATTCATACATAGCCTCCTTCCTACTTAATCTTTATCTCTTCATCATCATTAATATAACTTAATAATCTATTTTTTATGTTTGCTACATAATGAGCTACATCTTCTGCACTAGATAAATTAGCCTGACCAAAGAATACTTCACGCTGTAGTTCACGCACCTGTCTCTTTCTATTTTTTGAAGTTATAGGTTCATCATGATTTGATACTTCTTTCTGAATAAGTGCCTTATCCATATCCCTAATAATCTTATCTTTTAAGTTAATAATAGTATTCTTCTTAGCATCTAATGCAACTAAGCCACTCATTCTATTAATTTCATCTTTTATTGTATTAAATTGATGCTTAGCTGAAGCTAGTATATCTTTTAGTTTTACATTAGAATCAGCTTTATATTTTACTTCAAACATACAAGAATCTATTAAATTATTTAGTTCTTTCTTCTTTGAATCTACCACTTTTGACTTTTCTTCTTCAATAATAGAAATGCAATCATTTAATTGACGAATGCGATTATATCTAAAATTATCAGTAATCTTAATGATGTCAGTAATTTGATCTACAGCATCTCTTACTACTGGAATATCATATAAATAATCCTTCTCATAAGTGATTACATTTATTCTTGTTTTAGATGCATTATCATATAATTTGATCTGTGTAGCATAGAAGTTTTCTACATCTTCCATTGACTCTTTTGAGTCTAAAAGATCATCTCCTAATTCACAAACAGTGTTTACCAACGCAATATTGTCATCTTTAGCTAATAAAACTTTATTTACATAAGACAATGCTTCTTCTATCTCACCTGCACCTGGATGAACAGCTGAATCATTTTGTTTTTTCAATTCTTCAAGATGAATCTTTTCATCTTTAAAATGCTCCACTATATAAGCTACTAAGCCATCCTCATCCGCAGGAATGTCCATAACATCAAAATATTCTTTTAAGATATCTTTAACTTGCTTCATTTTTCTAGCAGGTATAGTTTCTCTAATAGAAATATTTGTCTGTCCTATTTCACTCTTTTTACGTAAATAATCTACTAGATGGTAATCATTAGGCTGTATTGTTTGTCCAGAATGTTTTACTGTTACTCTTTGTGCCTGAATAAGTCTTGCGACAATTGCTGCAATATCTATTTCTTTCCAGCCAAATGGAATAGATTGGTATCTCCCCTGAAGAGTTGCCATAGTAATAGGCATTTTCTGTTCATACTTTGTTTCTAAATAACTATAAACATTATCACAAGCAGCCTGATTGGCTTCCATTCCTTCCATTCCTACATTACCATTCAAAATAGTACGAATGTCTGCATCATTACTTACAGGCTCTTCTATATCAGTAATATGATCATATGTATGTTCTACTAATGTTTCTAATGCTTTATCTAATACGCTCTTTGCATTATTACCACTAATATTTTTTTGGTCTCCATCTATATAGAACTTTCCATGTAAGATAGCATCGCTAATATGTTCTTTTGCATCTCCTATTAGTCTACGTGCTTCTTTCTGCTTTAAGTTAATTATAGTCTGAGTTGATTCAGCTAACTGACTTACATTCTTCTGACGAATATACTTTTCAATCTTTAAGGCATTTTCAATATCACTAAAGATTGAATATTCTTCAGATAACTTACAGATAGCTTCATAGCCTTTTGATTCTGTAATTAATCTTAATTCACTTGAATCATCATTTGCTTCAGTAACGAACTTAAGCTTCATTTCACCATTAGAATTACCATGATTCTGATTATCTACAGACTTAATAAAATCAAAATCATAGTTATAACCATTCTTTGTATATCTATACTTTTTAGTAGTATAGATATCATCAAAGATAATTGTACAAACTTTGCTGATTACATTTGCTGCATCAATACTCTGATTATTGATTTCACGTGCAATATCTTGTTCTTCATCAGTTAAGAACTGATAGATTTCTCCATTACGACCAATATAATTATGTTTCTGAAGACGGTCTAAAGATTCGATAACCTGTTGTCTTAATTCAATCTTATCTACATTAATAGAATCAGCCATTAAAATTGTAAGGTTCTCAATATTAGACTTAATATCATCAATATAACGAACTAAATATAAAAGCTTTAATAAATCAACATCTTCTACAGTTAATCCATTACCTTCTTCAGCTGCTTTCTCAGCACGTTCCATAACAGAACGTACAGAAGTATCCAAGAAACTATGTAATGTATCATAGAAAGCATACATTGGTACTAAAGTTAATTCATTCTTCTCTTCAATACGCTGTGCAGATTCCTGGAATCCATTCAACATAGATCTTTCACCACTTGATTGATGTTTACCTGCATGACCATGTTTACGTATTTCATTAAATACTTTCTGCATGATAATAAACTGATAAGGTACAAAAGGGAAAACACGTGCAAATTCATCTTCAGAACTATATCCCTTTAAATCCTTAACTTCTGTATCAAAAGTAAATAAATTACTTAATACATTCTCATTATTCTCATATACGTTATCTAAAACAGTATTTGCTTCATCTGTTTTTGTTAGTAAACGTTTTTCAATAACTTCACCTACAGATGAAGAAGTTAAACTTAAACGAATAGCAAAACGTGCCATGATACGTGAAAACTCATCTGTTCGTACTTTAATCATTTCATCAAGAGCTTCTTGTCCAGTTGCAACAATCCACACTTTTCCACGGCAAACAGATCCTAATTTTTCAATCAAAGATTGTAAGTTAAGAAGCATACTTGTATTTGTTCCAATATATTGTCCAACTTCATCAATCATAAACAAAAGGCGAAAATCTTTTGGTTTTGTATCAACATACTCTTTAATTTCATCCACTAACTGTGCAATTGAAATATCATAAGACTCACTACCATCAAACCAATGTTCCGCATTAGTTTGACTCATAATACCTGTTTCTACTAATGCATCAATAATGTCATCTTCAAAAAAAGAAAAATTTGATCTTGTATCTACCCAAGGTTCACCATTAATATTCTCAAATGCTTCTTTAAAGGCATCCATCTTGCCTATTTTTGAAATATACTGTTCTAGTTTTGCTAATTTCAAATCACTACCATAAAAACCTAAATGATCATAAAAAACCTTAGAGAAGACTCTTAATACTGCTGTATCGTCTTTCTGACCCGAACTTTCTACATCAATATTAAAAAGAATTGTTTCAGTTGGTACTTCTACACATTTCTGAATATTCATAAATGATAATTCATCATCGAATTTTTCTCTGAAATAATCTGTAGTTTTCTTTCCATCAACTTCTTTGTTTTCTAGCAAATAAGAAAGCATCTTTAAAAAGTGAGATTTACCACTTCCAAAGAAGCCTGTAATCCATACTCCAACATTATCTGTAGGTTCACTAAAAGATTCACTATATTCATTAAAAAATTGAGTGTAGTGTTTTTTTAATTCTGATGTAACTACATATTCTTTTACTTCTTGTTTAATAACATCTTCTTTTTCTTGTTCTACCTGAACTACACCATTTATTTTACGTTCAATATCGCCTTTAAACATTTCTTTGATTTGCATAATCTTATCTCCCTTAAATCATATTGAATGCTCTATAGTATTCATTAGCCTTTAACATGTTAAATAGTTTTACATAATGTCCATCAAATGTTCCTGGATATAAAACCACAATAGGCTTATCATTCAAATAATTTTGTAGTGCACTTAACAAAGCATGAATACGCATAAATGGAAATACTTTTCCAATACCTACAACCATTAACAAATCCTTATCTGAATCAAATTCTTTAATTATTTTTTTAGCAAATGTATCCGCATCACATGTTTTGCTTAATTGTTTTTCTAAGTACTCTTTACCTTTTCGTTCTTCAAGTTTAGGAATACGATCAAGTATTCTTTTATCTTCACAAAGAGAAAGAAAAGTTTCATATAAATCTACTATTTGTACATTACATGTAAGATCATCATTTGATAAATGTCCTGTAAAATAACGTACAGCCATTTCTTCTTTCACGTTATAACAAAACATTCTAATATTTACTTCATTACTTAATCCCTTTCCTTGAAGAAAGTCATCTTCCTGTATTGTTTTCTTTAGATTATCCAATCTCTCTGTAATATTAGACATAATGACCTCCCTACATACATCCAAATGCGATTAATGCATTTGGATTTTGTGTATGCTCAATAATATCTTTTAATTCAGGATCTAATAAAATATGATTCAATTCCTGTGATCTGGCATTATCTAAATATCCTGCTTCAACTAAACTTTTCTTTAATACCTGTTTGCACTTATTAACAGTTGAATCACTCCATGAAGCTACTGTTTCATTTTGTTCTTGTAACTGAGTAAAGAATGAATTTAAATCCACCTTACCAAAAGAAGTATTCTTTGTTCTATATTTTTCACCTACTACATTAATCATGAATTCCCATACAAGACGATAGTAATTCATCATTAAGAATAGACATGCCTGTTTAGCTGTATCACTAGATCCTTTTGCAACTAATTCAACAAGTTCTTTACTATCTGCTTCTTTAAATCTGTTCAAACATACTTGAGCAATATTCTTTATCATTCTCTCTGTTGGATACTGAAAAAGATTGTTATTAGCTATTTCTTCTATAATTTCTTTTTCACTTTTTCCTTCTGATAAGAGGCTTGCTACAATACGCATTTCATTAAACAAAAATTGTTCTCTTGTAATTGTTCTATAAGGTGTATTAATATTCATTTTATAGTCTCCTATTCATGTTATAAGAATCAAATTTAATCCTTTATTTTTGCATAAAATAATATTTTAGGTTATAAAACCCCATAATTATCATTATACGCTAAATAGGTGTAAACTTGAATACACATTTTCCTCCTCTACCTTAATTATCACTTATTATTTTACTCTTATATTTTTATGTATGCTGTTAGTAACTCTTCTATAACTGACTATATTAGGCGTTAATATAAATAATTACATTTTTTTATCAATACAGTGCAAAAAGAACGGCTTAAACCGTTCTTTCAAAGGACAATCAATACTTTCTATTCATCAATAAGAGTATCGAATTTTCATTAATAATCTTCTTCAGTTTGAAAATTAATAATAAAATCAGTTAATAATATTGCATTTAATGAAGCTTTCTTATTAGGATATTTTTTATACTGACCATGCAAACATCCATTTCTACTAGGTACTCCATCTATAGCCTCCTCTGGAGAATTAACATGCCCCAAAATCAAGTGACCATAAAAATCGGAAAAAATTTCATCAAATCCATTTCTCTCAGATAATGTTTTAAATTCCTCTTTTGTTTTTTTCTGAGGTAAAGGAGTAGTGATTCCTGCTCTGTTATATATCAAGCTCTCCCACATTGATGCAAGACAAGAAATAGTCAATACATACTCTCCTCGAAGATGTGCTTCTATTGCCTGTCCTAAAATCTTTTTAATATGTGGTTTTAAATCTGAATTCTTCCATCGTCTTTTGATATTCTTAATTTCGGTAGTTGTATAGTACGAAAAAACAACTTGATCTATTCTTTTCTCTCTTCTTTTACTTGCCCCTCTACTAGTTGCTATAATATCAAATACATCTGTCATTAAGCTAATACTAATTGTCGAACCAACATATGGGAACCAATAACATTCATACATAACTTGCAAAAATTTTTGATTTAATGCTTCTAATTTCTCCAAATCTAAACCACTAATGGTTTTCAATGCATTTAGAAGCGGAGAGAAATCAATGCTTTGCAGCCATTTTATTGCTAATGAATTCATTACGTCAACTATTTTTATAACAGAGTAAGATAATTTTCCAATTGAGCTGAATAACGAATTAAATATCTCTGTTGTTGTTCTCATTCTAGATAAAAAATCTTCACTTGTATTATTTTGCAACAACATTTTTTGTGATTTATCGTTGAAATCAATTCTATATTCCTTAACTTGTTTAATATTTTGTCCAGATTCTATCTCAACATTGTTTACCTTAATTTCATTATCAATCAAATCTGATAAATTATTTTTATTGTTTTTCTCAGATTCTTTCATCTCAATTTGATTTAATTGTTCTTCTTCGTGAATATCATCCATTTCCATATTATTTATAACAATCTCCTTCATCATGCATTTACACTATTTACATAACATAAACAACAAAGCAAATCTTTCACTAATTTTTACTTTCCTGATTTTGAATTTTCTGAATCATCTGACGCAATACATTTTTAGGAAGTACACAATCCTCATCAAGATGTTTCACTAATTTAATCCAGTCTAAATAATCATCCATAACATAATCTTTAACCTCATCAGTAACATTTACACCTATCTCATTTAAAACCGCTACTCTCAATGCTATTGCCAACACGTAAAATGCATATAAATTCACCATATTATCCGTTGATGTATCTGGATTATTTATAAAAGAACCCAAACTTTTAGATTTATAAGTATAATGTGATAATTCATTTCTTGTTTCTCCCAATGCTTCTATTGCTCTTGAGGATGAAATTCCAAGTAAACGTGCACCTGCTTTATATTTTTTGTGATCAATTTTCTGTATGATCTTACTAATATTTCCAGAATTATTTTTTTCTCTTCCTTCACAAAATTTAATTACAAAGCCATCACAAATGTGCATCAACAAAACTAATCTATGTTCCAAATTGATTTGAGAATAAGATTCTGAAATTAGATAAAAAAACGAAGAAAACATAGATGCATTCATTGATTTGTCCTTTCTATCTAAACATCTAATAGTTCTATATTTTTCAACAATTTCCTCATCTATTTGTCGATGGTTTCTACACAATAAAGCAGAGTCTGAAATCCATTTTGAATCTGTGATTCGGCTACTATTAGATACAATATTTTCTATTGGTCTTTGAATACCATTAACCAAGTAATTAGTTGGAGCATAAAAATACCCATCTTGCCAAGCCAATATTTCCCATATCAAAATAATATACTGAAGATTATCATTTTCATCATTTCCATGTATAGTTAATTCACATTTTTTATTGTTTATAACTATGGAGATATCTTTGTGATTTTTCGTAGAAAATGAAATAATCTGATCACCCCAGTTTCTAATATTAGTTTTAATTGAAAATACAACTTTTGAAATCATGTAGTTACCTCTAATTTAAATTCTGTGAGATGAATAATAGAAAGTGAATTTTATAGTTTTTAATTTTTCAGAATTTAATATAGTTGCACTCGAAACTTTTCCAATTCTTATATAATGATCATCAGGAATTTCACAATCAACCACAAGTCTAAATTCTCTTTGATATGATAAATCACTATCTTTATAAAAAAATCTTTCTTTTATCCCTTCATTAAAAGCTTGCATTCTATCCAGACTATTGTTTACACAATATTTTACACTATCAAACATAAAGTCAAAGCCATATTTCTTCCAATATTTTGATAACATTTGTTCAAATTCGTTACCATCTATAACAACACAATATTTCCCAAATTTTTTCTCCATTGTATTATATTCATCATCTGAAAAAGGGAATACAAACTCCATGCGATTTTCATTTACACATATCATTTTCAAATCTCTAAAGGTAAGACCAACAAAACATACCATCGGAATCTTATCATCACTTTCGTACCTAATTTTTAACGTTCCCTGTAAACCATCCATCAAAATATTTCCGGTTTCTTGATCAGAAACAATAGCTTCTTGAAATTCAATGACTGACATCAACTCATGTTTATCGCCTTGTCCTCGCTCGCCAGATTCTATTTCTTTATTTCTAAACCACACTGGAGTATTTGCATATAGTTTCCCTTCACATACCTCTTCAGCATGTTTCATTTCAGAACAAAATTTCAGATAAATAACTGGTCTTGTTCCATAACATTTTTCCAATGCCGAAATCAAATATTCCTGATTTTTTTTTGAAATACCCATATAAAATACATCCTTTCACTTATAATTTAATAATCATAATCTTTCTACATATCAACTTTCCCTAATAATATATAAAAAAATTCATATACTACACATATAGTCTACTGCCTATTACTTTTACACCATTACTAATCACTAAAGCTAGAAGCAATGTCATAATCACTATCATTTTTTAATGATTCAGAAATCTTTTTAAAAACGCTCTCCACTCAATAATCAACTTAATATTATTATATACCCTACGAAAATTCTATTCATCAGTTAGATTTCATATAATTTTTTGATACCATCTCTTCTACGTTACAATTTTATCATTATCTTTTCTATTTATATTAAGAAATATCATATAACAAAACAACGACCAATAAGAGTTTTTCTCTAACCTGGTCGTTGTTTTTAATACACAAACATACTATTCAAAATTTGCATGTCTCTGAAACATATCATCTGCATTCTGATTCAATACACTCATTAATTCCATAACGATTGCATCATATGTCATAAATGATAGTTGTTCAAATGCTGAAGCCATAGGCTGTTTGCTGTTATTATCTAATTTAGAAGCACATGGTAATGTAATAACACAATCTGCCATTTTACCAATAGCACTTTCACTATTAGTCGTAATCAATGCAATATTAACTTGTTCTGACTTTGCTTTATTTGCTAGAGAAACAAGACTTCCTGTTTCACCTGAACCTGAACCAATGATTAATAAATCACCTTCCTTAGCTCTAGGTGAAGTAATTTCTCCAACAAGTGCTACATCTAAACCTAAATGCATTAATCTATTCGCAAAAGCAGATATAGCTAAACCAGATCTTCCTTTACCACATAGAAATATTCTTTTGGCATGAGTTATCTGAGCAGTCAGATTATTAAATGCTTCATAATCAATAGATAGAGTATTGGTATCTAATTCATTCACAATGCTCTTTAGATTTTCTTTAATACTCATACTTCTTTACCTCTTCTAATAAAGAATCAATATTATCTGGAATTGAACCATTGAATACATAACTTCCTGATACAAACATATTTGCACCTGCTTTTAAGCATTCGTTAATTGTATCCTTATTCACATTTCCATCTACTTCTATGTTAAAGTGATAGTTCTTTTCCTTTTTTAATTGATTCAATTTTTCTATTTTAGTCATTGTCTGAGAAATAAACTTCTCTCCTGGCACACCCGGATTAATAGTCATTACTAGAACTTGATCAAGCATTGGTAATACTTCTTCAATCATACTAACGCTTGTAGCTGGATTAATAGCAACACATGCTTTTAATCCCATATCTTTAATTAACTGAATAGCTCTATATAAATGTCTTGTTGATTCATAATGAACAGTAATAATATCAGCATTCTTGTATAAAGGAATATGCTTTTCAGGGTTTTCAATCATAAGATGTACATCTAACTTAAAGTCAGTCATATTCTTTAAATCATTCACTGTATTTGGACCAAACGCCTGACTTGGTACAAATTGTCCATCCATTACATCAACGTGTAAATAGTCGATTCCTTTATCTTTTAAAATCTGTAATTGTTCTTTTATGTTATATGTGTTTGCATTTAACAAAGACGGTAAAATAATCATTTTTAAACTCCTATTTGAATAAATAGGTATCTTTCGATACCTATTCTCCTAAAATCATAATGTTAACTGTTCTTGTTCTTTCACGTAACTGATCCCAGTCAACGAAATATACTCTACCTAAAGATCCTAATAATAATTCACCATCACGAATGATAAATGTAAGGGAGTTACTACCATAAATTGATGATCTTAAATGAGCATCTGTATTCAACATTGTCCATTTTTCAGCTGGATAATTAGGATCACTTAAACTTAATCCAAATTCTACATGCTTTGGTCCTGGACTATTGTACTGATTTTCACTTGTCATTCTAGGAACTAATCTATCTAGAGTATTGTTGATATCTACCTGAAGATATTCATCTCCGTAAAAATTAACATCATGCATTGTTTCATCAAAATATAATGAACATGTTGTATGTGCACTTGATACTGTAAGTAATCCATCTTTAATGTTAGAGTTATTTACTGTTTCTAATAGTTCTTCTCTAATATCATGGTAAGATGGTCTTCCCATTACAGTATTAATCTTTATACTGTTATGATATACACTCATTTTATAATCCTAGTCTTTCTTTTAAGTCTGCATAAAGCTGATCAACACCAACACCAGTTAGTAGTGGTAATCCATTGATAACTTTATCTTTAATGCTATCAGCAACGATTGTTGTTGAAATTACTGCATCATAATCATCAATCTTGTTTAATTCATCAGCTAATTTAGACTGATAAATTTTTACATCTGTATATTTATTCTGATTAAGCCATTCCTGTACTTTTGCTACTGCAATAGTAGATGTTGCATGTCCTGCACCACAAACAATTAATAAAGTTTTCATATTTCATAATCCTCCTAAGCGTCTGCTTTTTTGATCTTATTTACATAAATTAACAAGCCTAATACAATTGCACCAATTACTACTAATCCAACTACTCCAACTGTCTGAAGTGTTCCAGCAAATAAAGCAACTGGCCATGTACCACAGTTTACTGATGTTACTAAACCTGAAGTTCCAACATTGTATTTAGCTAACTTAAATACATTTGTAATGATTGGTGCTAACCAAGTTGATAAGTACAACATTGTCACCATATATAAACTACTTCCAAGAATACTTCTTACAATATTTCCTTTGAAGAAAGGAATCATTAATGCGATTGCGAATGCAAAGAATGCTAAGTCACCAAATGGTAGTGTTTTGTTACCTGGTAAAATAATTGCTAATAATAATGATACTGGCACCATGATAAGTGTTGTAGTCATTACTGTTGGATGACCTACAGTTAAAGCAGCATCCATACCGATATTAACACTACGACCATTTAAGTGTCTGTTTGTCCATGCTTTTGCAGCTTCTGCAACTGGCATTAAACCTTCCATGAACATTGCAACCATCTTAGGCATAATCTTCATTACTGCAGCTGTTGTCATACCTAACTGACCAATTTTTGCTACATCATAACCTGCGAAAATACCAACAACAATACCAATAATTAATCCCATGAATACTGTATCTCCAAAGATACCAAACTTCTTACCAATACTTTCAGCATCACCATCAATTTTATTTAATCCTGGGATATGATCAAATAACCAGTTTACTGGGATAGCAAAGATAACACCTGATAGAGCCATCATATGTGTAATTGAAATACCTGGATAACCAAAGAAACTACTAATCTTTTCCTGGAACAAGTCAGCTAATAACCATTGAAGCATTAATGCAACAATCATAGCTAAAACACCAACTACAACACTTCCTGTAACTGCATTTGCAACTAATGCTAAGAATGCTGGATACCAGAAATTCCAAATATCAACGTTAAGAGTCTTAGTCCATCCTAAGACAACAAATAATAAGTTTAAAACTAAAGAAACAACGATAATACTGATACCTAAAGTTGTAGAGAAAGCCAAAGGTCCACCTACCCCACAACCAATATCCATAATACTTAATGAAGTACCATATTTTTCACCCATCTTTTGAATCGCCGTTCCTAAGTTAGATGATAATAAATCAATAACTAAGCCTAAACCAATATTACCAATACCTACTGTAATACCAGCCATAACTGCTTTTGATAGTTTTACACCAAATAGCAATGCAATAATAATTATAACAATTGGTAAGAATACTGTTGATCCTAGACCAATAAACCATTGTAATACGCCTAACATAACTAACTCCTCTTAATAAATTTCCTTTTCATTTAAAATGTTAATAAAATCTTCTTCATTGTTACATTCTTTTAACTTTTTAATTGCTTCTTCATCCTGGAATAATGCAATTAAGTTCTGTAAAGTCTGTACTTGTTCATGAGGCTGACTCATTGCTAACATGAATACTAATTCCACTTTAACAATGTCATTCTTATCCCCCATATTGGCAAACTCTACAGGTTTATTTAAAGATGCAAAACAAATCTGAGAATAATTCACCTTACTAGAATCTGTATGAGGAATTGCAAATCCAGTGTTTCCTACTAATAATCCTGTAGGATAATTTTCTTCACGTTCCTTAACAGCAGCAAGGTAGTCTTCTTTAACTACTCCTGCTTCGTACATTTTATTAAACATAGCTTCAAACAGTTCATTTTGATTTTCAAATTCCTGCTGAAACATACATAACTTCTTATCAAAATACATAATAATTCCTCTTTTACTTCTTATAAAATAATCTGATTATCGAATCTACAGAATCCAATTTAACAATCTGATTGATATATTCCTTCTTCACAATAATTGAATATAATTCCTGAATGACTGACTTAAACATTCCTACTTCCTCTTCATTCAAGCAAACCATAATAATTAAGCTCACCATATTTCCACCCCAGTTGATTGGAGTCTTAAGTGTTTGGATGGAAACGCATGATGTCTTAATTGTTGAAGGTTCTGCATGTGGAAGAGCTACACCACTATCCATACAGGTAACACCTACTTTTTCTCGGTTATGGATAGATTCTCTAAATTTATCTGTTACATAATCTTTTTCTTCAAGAATATCTATCATTGCATTTAAGCATTCTTCTTTTGTCTGGTATTCTTCTTTAACTCTTATTAAACTTGGTTTAATAAATCTACTTAAATAAGGTGCCTGGAAGTCTGCTAACTGCTTCATGATTTCTTCTTTAAATAGAATATGTTTAGCATAAGCATCCATGATATTCTTGTAATCTTCATTTGTAACAAGAGGTGTCACTTTAACATAAGGAACATCTATATTCTTTAATTCAGTTGATGTGATAATCAAACTAACATTAGACAAATCTGTTGTATATAAGGTATCTACCTTAGCTAATTCAATATTGTCTTTAGAAGGCAATAATTGTTTCACTTTACTCATGATTAATTGAGAAGAAGAGACTCCATATGGACACACTATAAGAATGTTGTTTGCTTTAGATATCTTATCTAGAGCTATCTGAAAATGTATAAGCATCAATGATACTTCATGGTCATTTAAAGACACATCATATGTTGTTTCTATAATTGACAATGCATACCAAACTATGCTGAATAATTCAGAGTATTGTCTTTTAATACTATCTAATAAGGGATTAATAATCTGGATTCCCTTCTGTAATCTCACAATCATCGCTGGAACATGATATACAAGAGATTTGTATAAATGTTCGTCATGTGTCAAATCAACTTTTTCTATCTTGGACATTACCTTAATAATCTCATTCACAATATTAGAATAGTTCTTACTATTACTCTTAAGATTATTTGTTATGCGATGAGCAAATAATTGTCTGCATAAATATTCAACATCAGTGTTATTAAATTCAACATCTGCATATTGCTTTAATATTTCGACAATACTGTTTGCTACTATATAAGTTTCCATATACTGGATATTGTTAAATAAGAAAGTATCTTCTGACTCTAAATGATGATTGATTCTTAATCTAGCTAACTGGATTAAGAGAGTGACAATAATCGATTTAATATAATAAATTGATACATCATGAGTCAGTTCATCATAATCATCTAATAATAGATTAAATATCTCATCAATATCTTCCTTATTAAATACAGTAGTTAAGAACTGCTTTAAATCCAATAAAGAACCATCGCAATCTCCATCAAATATATATTCCTTTAAAGCTATCTGAATATCATTTTCTCGACCTTCTAACACAATACCGTGATTAGTCACCTGAAGTCTTACATCATGTGCCTCAAACACGTTATTAATAGTAACAAGATCCTGATAGATAGAAGTCTTACTTACAAGATATTTATCTGATAAGTCATCTAAATTTAATGTCTGATCTTCTAGAACTATCATTTTGATAATATTCAATCTACGTATTGCGGGTGCAAATATATCAATTTTATCGCTTGTATCCATTTCTTCGATAATAGCGTTCAACTGAGCACTACTCCCATTGACTTTAATGCCAATACGTGGTGAAGAGTCTAATGTAATACCATTGCTCTTCAGAATGTCATATAAGACATTTACATCGCTATAAATGGTTTTAGTTGAAACTGATAACCACTTAGCAAAGAAAGAAGCGGGTTTGTATTCACTTTGCTGTTGCAAGAGTTTTAAAAATTTAATTTGTCGACTATTCATTTCTTTCACCCCATAAGTTAACTTGTTTTTCTTTCCGAATTCATCATATCACTTAGCCAAGAACTTTATCAAATACATAAACTTCCCTATTAACACGGAAGTAACATGAATCCCCTTCCACATTAACATAAAATCTTATTTTTATCTCTTTATTCCAATAAAAAAAAGAACAGTTCAAAACCGTTCTCATCCTACCAAGAAAGCCCTTTCATAAACTATCTCTTATTTATCCTTCCTATTTTCATGTCCAATATCATAATTACTCTTCTAACCTAGCAAAAAATTATTTGTGATAAAATTACAATTAATAGAATAATTAATCCTCAAATAATTCCAGCCATATTGTTCCCTAATTTTAAAAAACTACTGTATCCATCCATATCGCCAAGGATATTCTTTAGAGAATATACTCTTTAATGCAGTAATAGAGAAGTTTTCTCTAACTCCTGTTAATTGCAAACATCCAATTTTTTTAGTTGCTTTCTCATCAACTATTTCAGCAACAATCATTTCAGTTCCATCATCTTCAACTACTACGTATTCAGTGCTATCATATCTAAATCTCTTGCCATTATACAATGTTTGTCTGAATGGTTTAGGCTTAGTCTCTACCAAGCTAATATCAAAGTTTCTTAAAACATGACCCTCAAATAAACATTGTAATGGACTTACTTTTCTAGATATACCATACATTCCTTTACTTCTACTTACAAACTGTAGTGATTCATTTGGTACTACAAATGAATCTGATTCTAAACTAGTATCTATCATTGAATTATCAGTCATCGTAGATAATAAATATCCTGATTGTCCTGCTTTTGAATCATAGTTTTGCTGTATTAATTTAAGTTTCTCTTCACTATGACCCGTACGTCCTAGTGATTTAATAACATTATCAAAAGAGCCTAAAGATTCTATTACTCCAAATTGAGGAGAATAATAATACTTCAAACTATTCTCATATGGATTTAGCATAATATGATGATAAAAATCAATATCAACAATAGTTCCATGAATAGTGCCCTTAAGACCAAGTTCTTTTAATTCTTTTGATAATTTCTTTTGAACTCTTCTTAATGGCAATAAAGACTTCAAATACTTTGACAAGACTATATCAAAATTGTCACAAATCCACATTATATCTGTTGATTCAGTAATTTTTTTATTCTTTCCACCATCTAAAATAAAGATACCTCTAGAGTTCCCTTTTGTTCTAACCATAAAAAAGCCATAATAACCTCTTCGCTTTAATACGTATAAAAAGGTTTTTCCACTATGTAAACTTTGATTCAACCCAGCACCTTTTGATATCCTTTTTGCAATATATCTATAGAACGCTAAATAATCTTCTAAAGTTGTTTGATACAAACCATCTGATAATTCACCATATGGATTCAAACTAACTCCGGTTATAGCAGTTCTAAATCGAAAATCATTATCTTTATATCCTATCTGATTATCTGCATAAATAACTTTTTCTTCATTCTTTATGAATTCATTTATATGTGTATGTCCAGTAAAGTAAATAGCTTCCTTATCATAATGATTATCTAAACAAGCAGATACTGGATAATGAGACGCACATATAAAACAAAGACCATGCTTTTTAGCATATGCTAATGCATCATAATATCCTTTTTCAAAAGCATCAGTTTCTTTTATTTCATCTTCTCTTGAGAAACCTTTACAGCATATTACTCTATTAGCATTCCAATTTTCATCATACTTTGCAAAACCTGTACCTCCATAAATGAGATATTCATTACCTATTTTATAATCATTGTGTAAAAGGGTAATCCCTAGTTTTGATAACTGTTCCCTAAAATATTCCACACCTTCATTCACATTTTTAAAGTCAATATAATCATGATTTCCTAAAACCACGTAAATATTATCTTTAAATGAATGTTTGTAATCTAACAATGTAATTTCTTCAATCGGCTTATTATATTCTCTTTCGAAATACTCTACATTAAATCTCCAATGAATTTTCTTACTCTCATATTCTTCAATATGCTTACAATATTGTCCACTAAGATCCATAAGTTTTATCACAAGTGCAATTTTTTCTATGGTTAATTCAGGTAAATTAAGTTTTGTAAAGCTTCTTATTGTTTTAAAATAATCAAATGCACTTTCATTGGACTCTTCTGCTCTGTATTTAGCTTTATACTTTTCAAATTTAACGAAATCAAATTCAGGTAGTAATTGAACTTTTAATTTCTCAATATTATGATTTAATTTTTTTAAAGCTTCTTCATACCAAGATTTTCTTGATAATTGAATTTTGTACCTTTTATTTGTTGCTAAATCATTTTTAAAAGTTTTAAAGTTATATAATTCACTTCTTCTCACAAAGTATTTCAAAAGTTTAATAGTCAAATCTCTCTTAGAAGAAATATCTCCATCAAATATAACAATATCTGAACGTAGAGAAGAATAATAGAGTCTATCTCCAATTATACGTATCATTTTCTCTTCATCATTACCATAATATTTCAAGTGATGTGACAAGTGCATATCAGAAATATATGAAATTCGTATTCTAGAGTCATTGCCATAATATGAAAGTGAATTTTCTAATTGATCTACCACAGCTAATTGTTGATTTAAAACTTGAAGTTCATTCTTATCTGAATTCCAAATATATAAACTTTTTGAATAATCTGAGCTTTGATTTGCTGGATTCTTGTTAGAACAATCTGGATTTTTACAATGTCGCCAATTGACGCAAGTTATACTATCATCATCCATATAATAAATCTTACCGCATTTATTACATCTTACTTTATATAACTGTTTCTCTCTAATTGCAGTCAAAAGACTACCAAAAGTATTTGGATGTTGATCATGATAAAAAAACATTTCTACATTTTTAAAATCATAATGACGATTTCGAAACTTATCTATAAAAGTTACTGGCATTGAGCCTTTATTATAATAAGTCTTCGTTTCCTTTTCACTTAATCTGAAAGAATCGCAAAAATAATAAATACGATTGTGGCAACTATATTCAAACTTATTCCACTCTTCCTCAGCAAGTTGTTTGATTATAGGTGCAATATCTGCCTCAGCTTCTTCACAACCTCCGATAACTTCCAAACAACCGTACTTGTCTCCTATTTTTAATTCCATAAGCATTTCTCCACTTCTAATCGCATAGCCATTTGAGTATGCAGTTACATTTTCTGCCAAAAACTTATCTTTAAGTAAAATACCATCTCTATAATTGTATCTTAAATATTATAGAAAGCAAAAAACTTTTATCACAGTTATTTGTAGGGTATAACTATTTATTCACTTATATCATACCTCATATTTTATAAGTCATGTATTCCCTACGCCTTCTATAACGCCTCAAATAAGGTGTTAATTATTTTTTTATTAATAGACAAAAAGAATGGCTAAAACCGTTCCTTTTACCTATTACTCATCTGACTTAGAAAATGTATAATACCCATCTATTTCAATTTCACCATAACTTAATTTTTTAGAATAAACAGTCTTCTTATAATCATTTTCTACTTTATAATCATCTGCACTATATGACTCATAATATGGATGATAAGGCATTCTTTTGTATTTTGTATAAGTTATATTATCACCGTCTCTCTTACCGTAATAAATTTCTTCATACAAATCTTCATATACGTCTGATTGATCAATCATATCATCGTAATAAATAACATCGTCTCCATTGATTTCAATATATCCAAGCTCTTTATCATCTAATAAAGCACAAATTCCATCATACTGATGAACAGCATCATAACGTAACTTCGCATAGATACCACCACCCAGAATAAAAAGTGCCACAATAATTCCAATAATAAATCTTTTACTTAACTTCTTATCAGCTTTAATCATACTAAAATACTTAGTTCTCTTCTCTGAATCAGTTAATGTTGTTAACAAGTGTTTTGTCATATAGCCAAAAGAATTCTCAAACTCAACTTTGTCTTCCTGAAATTCTTCTAATTCATTTAACTTATACATACCTTCATATAGAAAAGCACCTTCATAATGCTTTAATACACCATCTTTATCCAAATAGATACTCTCTGATAATTTCTGTGGTAGAACTAAATATGACTTTAAACCATAATTAAATTTATTATTTAAGAATTCTATTTCACTCTCATCAAATATATATATTTCTTTTCTCTCTCAAAAGTAACTTTTGTAGAATCACATTCACCCACTTAAAAATCCAACGACTCCGCGACTTCTTCCAATGTATCGAGAATCACATGAAATTCTAAGTCCCCGATATATTTATTTTCAGCAACATAGTTATCCCATAGTAAATACATCTGAGGCTCCTCGCGTAAATCCTTCAAAATATCTTTCCAGTCTTTGATGTCCTCAACGGAATCACGCTTTTGCGCTGTATGTAATACTGCGGCTCTAAAAATCTCAATACGAACTTCAGATTTCCGGCTACGATACAATGTATGGAAATCATAAAAATCTCTTGCTCGTGTGGTGCTGATATTACGTCGAATAATCGTTTCATATTTTTCAGCTAACACCGTTTCGAGAGTATAAGCCATTACTGGTACAGTCTTATCCTCAAACAGCATCGGGAAATTATATTGCACTGCAGCCGGAGTAATTGCATCACCAGTTGTTACATCTATCTTCATTGGAGTGTCAATTTTGCCGTATTTTGCACGCAAATGCACTCGGAAGTTATTATAAGCATCTTCCTCACGGATAGGCTCAATGCTCTCATATTCAAAAACAATACCATCATTTACATCTACTATCAGAATTTCTTTAACAATCCTGACAATATCATCTTCTTCCATTTGGATGCCTCGAACCGTAGTATCCATATCCATCGTAGTACGCTCGCTGATACCAATCATTGAAGAAATAAGCAGGCCACCCTTGAGAATAAAGTTCTTTTGGTAGTTCGAATTGGCCAAACGCTCTAAAATGCGCTCAAACAAGAACATTTGCAGCACTTCTTGCGCACGAAGATTCCTTTTTGCTGCTATACTTCGAATAGTTCCCTTTAGTTGCTCTGGTGTTTTCATTACAACACCTCCATATAGGTTCTGATCTTATCTTCTATCCCAAATAGCTTTCCGTATTTTAATAATTTTCGTCTATTGGGTTTGGTCCTGAAGTAGTCTTTAATTGCCTGTGTATATAGTTGCATATCCATTTGCTCTTTGTCGCGAATCAAATCGCAAATGCACCGTTCTCTATCATATAAACTCACTTCCGCGCCTTGCGGTGAATGCGTTTGTGTAATTCCAATCTCATATAAATCTCTTGGTAAATAGTGGCTCCTCAAGTTAGGATTATCACGTTTCAAGATAGTAATATTCTGCCCCCTGGGAACCGTAATATCATATAAATGGGGTGTTCGATCTGATAGTCCCCACAAATACAACGCTGTGCCATAAGAAAATATGGCTGCCCGACACTGTTCTTGGAGTAACGCAAACTCATCTGGGATGCTCTCTGTAATCACATATAGTCCCTTGCGTACCTGTTCCAGCTTACCAGCATCCGTATACTTACGTAGCATAGGTCTACTGATTCCTATTTTTTCAACCTGTGCAGTCCTAAAAAATCCATTGTTTGCTTCGGCCAACTCACTTATCTTCGCCCAAATCCGATTCATAGACACACCTCCTCACAATAACATTTACATTCCTGCTACAAATTATATCAAGTTGAAGTAAGAATGTAAATGCTTTTTCAAATACTAGTGTGTCCATATTACAAATTCATATACATAAGCGGCCCGGATTGTTCCGAGCCACTCGTGTCAAATCACTTTGATTTTCTTGAGTGTTAAACCGCAAACTCTTCCCATAATAAAATCTAATAAAACCGCAAATTAAATTAATAAACAGGTGGAAAACGTGCCTTTTGTGACGGCATAATCTTCCACCTGTTTTTCTTTCAATATACGCACAGAGCAGGGGAATATCAAATGTGCAATTCCCATGCCGTCTGATAACAATTTGGCTGTTAAGCGTCACTTTATTTACTGCTGAAAGGCACATAATTCTTCAAATCAAATGAAAAAGACATTTCAGATAATATGAACTGTTTCTATTCACATTATTTGTAACGCCTTTTTATGTTATTATGTGTAAAAAAAGGAAAGGGAAGGAAACGTTCATCCAACATCTCATAACATCGTGATTACAGTGTTCATACTGAAGGAACTACTATCCAGATATCTTTCTTCACTAATCGTCTAGAAATTCATAGCCCAGGCAGTCTTTATGGAAGAATGACAGTTGATGATTTAGGAAAAGCAAGACCTGATTTAAGAAACCCTGCACTTGCAACAATGTCTGAATTTTTACTTAAGACAGAAAATAGATATTCAGGTATTCCTACTATTCGTAGAGAAATGAAAGAATACGGTTTACCAGAACCTTTATTCGAAAATAAGAGAAACGAGTTTGTGGTCACTTTATTCAACAAGACAGAAAATTCTATAAATAACAGCGAAGATAACACTGATTTAATCACTTTTTGTAAAACTCCAAGAACAAGACAAGAAATAAGTGATTATTTAGGTCTTAAAACTACTCAGTATGTCTCAAAGAATTACATTCAACCTCTTGTCAATCAAGGAAAACTAAAACTTCTAGATCCCGACAAGCCAAAAAGTAAAAATCAAAAATATTACTCTTAACAAAAAGACTCCTTTCGCATTGAACTATTCATACATGTCGGACTATTTTGTATGTTGTCTAATAATTATTAAGGTTATCTCCCAAATCGATACCATTTTTGGGAGATAAATAATTATATTGGGAGAAAAAAATGCAACGTTAGATTTCTAACATTGCATTTTTATTTACATTAATATTTTGGTGTTAGTCCTACATACATATCTTTGTAGTGTTTTGCACTCTGTTCCCAAGAGACATCTTTGTTCATGTTACGAACTACCATGTCATCCCAGTATGTTCTATTTTCGAAGTAAAGTGTCTTAGCACGATTGATTGCATCATATAAAAGACCACTTTCATATCTATCGAATGTAAATCCATTACCAGTGTTATCAAATAAATTATAAGGCTGTACTGTATCCTTTAATCCACCAGTTTCTCTTACGATTGGTACTGAACCATATCTCATACTAATTAACTGAGTTAATCCACATGGTTCAAATCTAGATGGTACTAATAATGCATCACATCCAGCATAGATGTTATGTGCTACATTTTCATTGTAGGCAATATAAGCACAGAAGTTACCCTTATACTGGTTTTCATAATAACGGAATGCATCTTCATATTCTGCATCACCTGTACCTAATACAACAACCTGTGTATGTTCATCCATAATATGTGGAATTACACTATTTACAAGATCTAGACCCTTCTGGTTTGTCAGACGTGAAATCAAACCAATGACAATCTTATGATCATCTACTTCTAATCCTAATGATTCCTGTAAAGCTTTCTTATTTGCTTTCTTGTTTTCAATAACATTCTGACTGTCATATGGTGCAGCTAATAGTTTATCAGTTGCTGGATTCCAGATATCTGTATCAATACCATTTACGATACCTACAAGCTTGTTATGATGATATCTTAAGTGTTCTTCAAGACCTTCACCATATTCTTCAGTCTGGATTTCACCAGCATATGTATTACTTACTGTAGTTACAACATTACTATAAGTAATACCACCCTTTAACATATTCGCATCCAACCAATTCTGTGTGAGGCAGTCTTTATTAAATACATAATCAGGAAGTCCTGACCAGTACTGAATAGTCTTTCTATCATAGATTCCCTGGAATCTTAAGTTATGAATAGTAAGTACACAGCTTGCACGTCCTACATTGCTGTCTTTGAAGCATGTTCTTAAGTATAGTGGAACTAAAGCAGCCTGCCAGTCATGACAATGTACAACATCAGGTGTCCAATCTAAATAGTTAAGTGCTGCAAGAGCTGCTTTACCAAAATAACAGAATTTAGGAATATCATCGATTAGATTAGTATATGGATTACCCCAAGAGAAGAATTCATCGTTATCAATAAAATCATAAACAACGCCATCTTCCTGGTATTCCATAATACCTACATAATACTGTTTACCATCTGCACATAAGTCCATAGAGAATGAACCTTTATATTCCATCTTTTCCTGGAACTTCTGAGGAATACATTTATATCTAGGAATAATAACCTTAACATCACAATTCAACTTAGCAAGACTCTTAGGAAGAGCAGACATAACATCTCCTAATCCACCTGTCTTTACAAATGGATAACATTCAGAACCAATGAATGCTACACTTCTACGTGGACCTAAATCAACTGGTGCTGGAGCAGGTGTTTCCTGAACAACTACTTCAGGTTCAACTTTCTTTTCTACTTCAGGAACAACTGTTTCTTCTACTTTAGGTTCTTCCTTCTTAACTGTTTCTTTCTTAGTAGCTGTAGCCTTCTTAGTTGTCTTCTTTGCAGTTGCTTTCTTAGTTGTCTTTTTAGGTGCTTCTTCTTTTACAGTTTCTGTCTTAGCTGCAGCTTTTTTAGCTGTAGTCTTCTTAGTTGTTGCTTTCTTTGTTGCAGTCTTTTTAGCTGTTTCCTTTTTAGGTTCAGCTTCCTTTACTGTTTCCACCTTAGCAGCTGCTTCCTTTACTGGAGCTTCTTCTTTAACTGCTTCTGTTTTTGTAGTTGCAGTTTTCTTAGCAGTTGTCTTTTTAGGAGCAGCTTTCTTAACTGTAGTTTTCTTAACTGTTTCCTTTTTAGGAGCAGCTTCCTTTACTACTTCTACCTTAGTAGCTGTTTCCTTTACAGGCTCTACCTTTTTAGTTTCAGCCTTTACAGCTGTAGTCTTCTTAGTTGTTTCTTTTGCAGGAGCAGTTTTTTTAACTGTTGTTTTCTTTGTAGTTGTAGTCTTCTTAGCTGTCGCTTTTTTAGGTTCAGCTTCTGTTACTGCTTCTACTTTAGTAACTGTTTCCTTTACAGGAGTCTCTTTTTTAGTTGCAGTCTTAGTGGCTGTAGCTTTCTTAACTGTTTCCTTTACAGGAGCAGCTTCTTTTGTTGTATCCTTAGCAGCTGTCACTGTTTCTTCCTTAACAGCAGCTGCTTTTGTAGTTCTTTTCTTTGTAGTTTTCTTTCTCATATCTTCTTCTCCGATCTCTTAGATTAAATCAAAACATAAAAGCCTAACTTTCTCATTTTCTCTTGCAACATCCCCTACTATTACAATCAAACTTTAAGGTTCACTTAAAGTTAGTTTTGTATTCAAAATACTTCTTTATTTATTGTACCATAATATGTAAATGTTGTTTATACAAAAGAGATTTATTGTAAAAAAAGGATTTATACATATTCCTCCAAATACTTATTATATGTATTCTTATCAATACAAACATATACCTTATCCCAGAAAGCATCATAATCATTATTAATAGCTAATCTCTCACAGCATTTCTCTGCATTCTCTTTCATAACCACGAAGTACTTCTGCTTCTTCTATAAGTCCTATCTCATCAAATACTTTCACAGTATCAGCATATGATTTTAAATCTAATCCATCCATAACTAATCCTGTAATAGAATCAATAACAGCAATAATATTCTTGATCCACGAAGGATACTTTTCTAATTCACTTCTTATCTCAAGATATTCATTTCTTCAGTCACCTCTCTTGTAATATATTTTACCATTATTCTCTCAAACAATAGAAAAAATGAATCACTCACAAAGATCATTCCAAAACATTCCATGTATTTAAACGGGGATTTGCGTATGTTTGGCACTTATACGAACGGGGATTTGCGTATTTTCTATGTTTATTTGTAATAAGATTCAGGGCATATAGTATACAATGAAAAAAAGTACTACAATGAAACGCCATCTTGATATCGAACTTCTTAACGATATCATTCGCAAACTTGCGAATGATGAACAACTTCCAGAGAAAAATAAAAATCACGCTTTAGTTGGAAACTGGACTGGGCATCGTAAGTGCAATATTCTGCCAGATTGGCTATTGGTTTATCGTATTGAGAATGATTTGCTCATCTTGGCATTATCCTGAACAGGAACACATAATGATTTATTCCGTAAATAAAAGCACTTGGTACAATACAACCAGGTGCTTTTCCTATAAACAAAAAAACTGAAAGCCTAAAAGCTTTCAGTAATTATTTGACTGGCGTCCCAGATAAGATTTGAACTTACGACCTTTCGCTTAGGAGGCGAATGCTCTATCCAGCTGAGCTACTGAGACACTTATATAGGGGCTTATGCCCCTTTTTATAATTCGCGATGTACTTTGACACCATTCTCTTTCACAATCATACCAGGAACACCTACTACTGTACAGTTAGGTGGTACATCTTTCAATACAACTGAATTCGCACCTACAATACTGTTATCTCCTATAGTAATATCCCCAATGATTTTTGCACCAGCTGAAATCATTACATTATTGTGTAAGGTTGGATGTCTTTTACATGTATGTTCTCCTGTACCTACCCCTCCAAGAGTCACACCTTGATATAATAAACAATCATCACCAATAATGGTTGTTTCCCCAATTACAACTCCCATACCATGGTCAATAAATAATCGTTTACCAATCGTTGCACCTGGATGTATTTCAATCCCTGTAAAAAAGCGTGCTACTTGTGACAGGAAACGTGCAATTAATTTCATATGACATTTTGTCCATAAGAAATGATTGATGCGATAAAAAAAGATAGCATGTACACCTGGATAGTTCAATATTACATTGAACCAGTTACGTGATGCTGGATCATTTTCTAATACTGCACCAACAATAGTTTTCGCCATTCTCCCCACTCCTTTTTCCCTATTATAAGGATTTATCATTTGATGGTCAAACAATGTAATAATAAATCCTAATCATCTTAGGGAATAGATACTGTCATTGACAAAATATAATATATTTTTTATTATCTCTCTAAACAGGGAGGATGTTATGTTTCATATTGCAATTGTAGATGATGATCAATCGATTCATCAAAAGTTAGAAGAAATGATTACTTCTATATTATTCAAATACCCTATACATTTTACAGTATCTCACTTCTTTTCTGGTAATGAGCTACTCAATTGATTATTCGCTCGTAATTGCACCGGTAGTCGCAGAGCTATGCACCACCTCTGTCGCATTAAGTGCACCACCTAACTCTTACCAGAATAATAGCCAATCATGATAGTCATGATTGGCTAAATAATTCCCTTATTTTATTCTAAAATTATCAGTACCCATATCTATATCGATTCTATTATGTACTATTCTATCAAAAAAAGTTTCAGTTAATGTTGGCTTGTGCAGCTTATCATACCGGTCTTTAGATGGATACTGACTACAGAAGATGGTTGAACATGTATTATGTCTTACTTCTATTAATTCTTAAATGAACTGTTTATCTTGATCACTCATTTCATACTTGGCATACTTCTGCATTGTCTGAGATAGGCTCTTTCTAGAGTTTCTCATGTTATTATATAGTTAAATTCAGGTTCATAAAGCTGCATGTAGCTAGAGTAGAAATAATATACCTAGTTATGAGACACTTTTTCAGTTTCCTTACTACTTCGTTATATTTGTTATTATCTTAACTTTCTCATTAAATGATAAATTGATATAAGTAGTATTAGATTCAATTGTATTTACTGCATTAATGACATCAACAATACTCATCTCAGATGTCTTTTTCACATTTTCCTGTATATTCTGTCTTTTTTAATTATTGGCTAAAATGGCATGGTGTGGAGTTGAATAATTCGAGTCTTTCTTTTATTGCCTTGCACAGTTCCTCAAATGAATTAAGCTTTACATTTCTTAATGAAGTGATTATGGCAGTAACTACTTTACCAACAGTATCTTCAACAGTAGTCTAATCTTTTGGTTTTCTGCCGTTTTTTGGATAAATATATGCATCTTAAACATGAAATCTGCATCTTGGTCATATCATATTTACTTCTTCTAATTGAAATTAGATAATAGAAATATAAAGGAGTGAGTATACATGAAAAATAAAAATGGAATCGAATTATTATACTTATGTTAGGAATCTCGATTGTTTTTAATGGATATTTGTTTGTTGAAAACAAAAATTAAGCTGCAACCATAGTGCAGTTAAATAAAAATAATAAAGAATTAGAAAAGTATAATGATTTATTTGAATTCGGAACAGATACATAATTTGTGGATATTAAAAAAGGTGATGTTCTAATTTCTATGGCTTATCTATATCAAGATAAACAGTTAATAGAAAAACATGGAATTGGGATTGTTGTTTGCTAACAATACTATAGAGTAGGGATAGCTCCTGATATAATACAAAATTTAATAAGGGTGGTTAAGAAATGAATGATTTATTAAAAATGCATTTTAAATTGTTTATAAGAGAAAAGAGGTTTTTTGGTTTATATATAACTAATTTTATATTCTGCTTTTTTGGGATGTTGTTTTATATATTGAAAAAAGTTGATACTATTTTTTTGTTTTATCTAGTAGCACGATTTATTATTTATGTAAGTATTTTATTTTGTGTTATGGTATTTCTTTATTTAAGAAGTGCTAAAAAAAATAAACTTGAAGAAACTTTATTAGCTGTGAATAATACTGAAAATAAGTATCTTCAATATAGTACAATAGTTGTTTTGTTATTATTTGGATTATTAAATATAGTTATCATCTCAATGTTATTTATAAATGCTTTTATAAATAATCAGCTTAATACAATTATCGATTTATTTTTGTCATCATACTTTTTAAATATTTTTATGCCACAATTAGTAATGATTTGTTTAACGATAGCGATATCCTCATTAGAAAATAAGTATTATTCTATGATATTGTTTGTATTATCAGTACTTCTATTTAGTCCTTTAACTGAAAATCTCGTTTGGATTGAAAAACCTTTAATTCCTATTGATCAAATTATTAATTATATTTCTTTGCCATTTGCAGTTTTTTATCAGAATTCAAATTGGGCAGTAGACTATTTATATGGATTACAAAATGAATTGTATAAAATATGTGCTGATATTTTTTGGATACTACTATCCTTGGTTATTGTTAAAAGAAAGAATATTTATAAGTCTAAACCAAGATTACTTATTTCTTCATTAGCTGTAGTTCTTCTTTTTTCATCAATATATATACCTCAAAGCTTAGGAAGAACTAACGAAAAATGGAATCAAGGACGAAGTGATATCAATTATTACGGTGTTTTTCAAAGTGTTTTCTATAATATCAAAAATACAGGTTGTGATTACAAAAAAGAAAAAGAAATATCATATTATATTGATAAATATGATTTAGATGTAAATATTAATCATAAATTGAATGTTGATGCAAATATGAAACTTATTTCTAAACAGCCTCAAAAAGAATTTGACTTTACACTATATAGAAATTATAAAATCAGGAGTCTGAATAGTAATGATTTAAAATCATATGCTCAAAATGGTGATTTTATCCATATAGAATTTAATAAGCCAATAAAAAATACTAATATTGAAATCAAATATTCAGGTTATCATCCTAATTTATATTCAAATAATCAGGCAGTTTTATTACCTGGATATTTTGCATGGTATCCGATGGCAGGTGAAAAGCAGTTGTATTGTATGTTTGAAAAATCAAACAATACAATATATGGATATAATCCATATATCAGAAATAGAAAGTGTATGTATAACGTATCAGTTAAAAGTAATTACTCTATACTATGCAATCTAGTCAATAAGAATAAAAATATTTTTTCTGGAAAAAGTGATAGTTTGACAATTATTGGTGGGAATCAAGTAATTAAAAAGGATAATATGTTTGAAAATTATTATCCTCTATTTCTAACAAATGAAATGAATTATGAAAAGTTTTCTAATACAAGAAATAATTATTTAAATAAATTTGAAAAAAGAATTCATAATACTTTTCATATCAAACCAACATTTGAAAATAAAAAAATAATTACAATTGCGAATACAATTAGAAACTGTGAATTAGGTAATTATGCAGAGTTTGATGATTATCTTATTATGTCTAATGCTGGATTTTTTGATGATCAACAGATAATGAAATATTACATTTATCACTCTGATATTGATATGTTTTATAAGGATATTTTGGCTAACATACCTTTGACAGAAAATAGTCAAGATTATATAGATGCAATCTATCATGAGATAGATAATCAGCTTGAATGTCTAGATAATGAAACGGATAAAGATATGATCAACAAATATCAATCACTAAAAAATAGAATAAAAGAAAATATAAAGAATAAAGGTTTAGATAATTATTTGAAAGAATTGGGTTATATGATTTTTAATTAATAAAAAGCTACTGTTACTCAATCTAAAACATCAAGATTCTATATAAAAGTATTCTCTTCTGGCAATTCAACAAAAGGGAATAGTTATGTACAATTAAAATAATTAATTGTCTTTTATTGTATAAGTTTTTTTGGGGAGATATATTTTATATCTCCTCTATGTTTAAGAAGGGAGGTACATTATGAAGATTGTTTTAAAAAATATAACAAAGAAGTATAAAAACAAAGAAGTTTTAAGTCATTTGAATTTTGAGTTTGATAATAAAATATATGCATTTATTGGCCACAATGGAAGTGGTAAAAGCACATTAATGCGTATTATTACTGGACTTATAGAACCTACTCAAGGAGAAGTGATATTTTATCAAAATGATAAAATTATTGATTATAAAAAAGTGAAATTTGGGTATTTATCACAAGAATTTAATGCGTTCAAAGAGTTCACTGTATATGAACAATTAGAATACTTTGCAATAATGAAAAAGATTAATAAAAAGGTCTATTCAAATGAGATTAAAAAAGTATTAATGGAAGTTAATTTATGGGAAAACAAAGATGTGAAATGCAAAAATTTATCTGGAGGGATGATTAGAAGATTAGGAATAGCACAGACATTATTAGGAAGTCCAGATATTATTATTTTAGATGAACCGGTTGTTGGTTTGGATCCTGACGAAAGAATGAGATTTATGGAAATTATTAAATCTATTCAATTAGATATTCCAATTATTTTTTCTACTCATATTATTGATGATATAAGTTCGTTGTCTCCAGAAATCATATTTTTTAAAAACGGACAGATAAAATTTAATGGTTCAAGCTCTCAATTTATTGATATTGCTAAAGGAAAAATATATTTATGTTCACGAGAAAATCTTAGTAAAATCAAGGAAAGAATTGCATCAATTAAAATAAGTGAAAACACATATAGAGTTATTGCTTCAAATAGGTTAAATTACGATTTCTTACAAGATATTACTCCTTGCATGGAGGATGCATATATATATTTAAATCAGGATGATTGATATGTTATTAGATTATTTAAAATTAATGACTTTTGTATTAAAGAAATATAAATGGCTTTATTTGGCATTCTTTATATTAATCAATTTTATTATGTTGCCACTTTGTTTGTCAGAAATTTCTTATAGTAATGTATTACAAAGCGATCCCCAGATGCTATGCTTTAATTTCTTACAAAAAAATATTTTACTAATTTATATAATCATACAATCATTTATGTTTAGATTTTATGTAGAAAAAGATTTTAATGAAATTATATATACTATTGATCGTACTCCGAAATATATTTATGTAATAATTGATTTTATAATTATACAAATGATATTTTTGCCATTATATTTGCTTATTATTACAAAAATAGATTCATTTATCTCTTATATAATGATTTTTATGTTTCAATGTTTAATTATTTCATCTTTTTATTATTTTATATCAATGATAAGTTCATCGTCATTAATTGGACTTATGGTAATAATTTGTTATTTATTTATTTTTATTTATATATTTTTAAATCCCTGTATTGGAAATATTATTCTTATTAATAGATCTATAGAATATATACCTCAATATTATTTTGTATCTCATACAATAATCGCTGTTATATGCACTGTTGTTGGAAGAATATTTGAGAAAAAATATAATTAACAATCTAGTGATTATTATGGCGTAGATGAATATTACGGAGTGGCAAGGCCACTCCATACGGTAAAATAAGTCCATCCATTACGCTAGAAAAGTCCAATGAATCCGTTAAACAAGTCCATCATATTTAATATAAAGATTTGCATCTCTTGGTTGTAAAATGGATTTGATAAGTAATAAATACTTATCAAATCTTGCAACTAGGAGGTGTTTTTATATGCGAGATGTTAAGAAGATTTTGGAAATGAGATCTCAAAATTTCAGTCAGCGAAAGATAGCTGAAGCACTTAAGGTATCAAGAGATACAGTAAGAAAAGTATCTAAAGCAGCTGATGAAAATAGTATTTGTTGGTCCATGATCCAGAATCAGAATGAAATGGAAGTACAGAAACTATTGTTTGTAAAGGAGACTAAACTTAATCTGATTATTAAACAACCTGATTATCAGTATATTCATAAAGAACTGTTAAGACCAGGGACAAACAACAGATTATTATGGGAAGAATATGCAGAAGACTGTAGAAATAGTAAATTTCCATTCTATTAGTACAGTTACTTCTCTGAAAAGCATCGTGATTATGTAAAGAAAAACAATCTCACAATGCATATCACACATAAGCCAGGGGATAAAATGATGATTGATTTGTTATGAGAATCTTTGCATAACCAATCTACTTCAGTACGAATACCTGGCTTATACTGAATATGGTTGGTATAGTTGTGATTCTGAACATGTTCTTTGTATCCTCTGCAGAACTTTGAATAGCTTACTGGATACTTCCCATCATTTATCTTGATGCAGTATTCATTCCACAACAGCTTCAGAGTGACTCCAGGTTTAGATAATTCATTACGAATATATTCATAATCTATAGGGGCATAGATATCTTCACTTTCATAAAGATTAGGGAAGAACAGCTTTCCTAATTCCGTATCTGAATAACACTCTAATTTTGCAGTATCAAATTCTAATTCCTCCTTTCTTCGTCTTACTTTCTATGATGTGTGCTTGCTTATGTGATATTGTTTGGAAATGGTATTAAGAGAAATACCCTGACCCATTAGCTGCAGGCACATTCTCAGATTGAATTTTACGGCCATAGTTTTAAGGCTCCTTTCGTAATATTAGAGACATTGTCTCCAATATCATGATAGTACAAAAAGACCACCCTTGAGGTGGTGCAGTTGTGTATATTCTGATTTTTAGACTAGTGTTGCAGTTGGTGATATAGGTGGTGCATTTTATGCGATTAGCGGTGCTGTTCCTTGCGAATAATCAATAGTTCATACCTGATTACTTTACACGGAAAATCATTACGTGAGGAATACTCAAGAATAAAACAATAAAAATGGAGAAGGCATAATAATGATAAAGAATTTTTATGCCTTTTTTCAAATTAATTGTGGACTTCCAACCGTATTCAATTTTTTGGTGAGGTGGGCTTGTCCAGCGTATTGAGTGGACTTCTCTACTGTAACGAGTGGTCTTCCATTAGCGGAATACTCAATCTATTTCTATCCGCTATACTATTTGACGATTACGATCTCACAGTCTTTCTTGTGTTTTGATATATATTTAATCGGGTGGGATGCTTTAAATAAAAACAGAGAATAGTTTCTTATGAATCAGGAGTCTGTATTGTTTCAAATGCTAGAAGATTGTTTTAAGATAATGAACCGGTAGGACTACAAGTGAGTTTTACAGTTTTATCTATTGTTTTTAGTATTGATCCATTTTGATGATATTGCTTAGCTGTTATGCTTGCAGATGCATTTAAGACAGAGTGAGAAAAAGAAACACATAAAATGGTGATTATTTTTCTTATCATGTTCACTCTCCTTATTTGATTTCAATTGTTTCTTCAAAATATCCACCCTTTGAATCTCTTATCTCTTCAAAAGTTTTTTGGTAGATATATGCTTTATAGCATAAGAATACTAATAATACAGCAAGCGCAATTGATAAGAAATTCTTTAATAATCTTCTTACCTTTGCTTTTTCAATCAGTTTGTCC